>ERZ826396.6-NODE-6-length-274144-cov-8.760162_pt1 | contig 274144 bp, 260 predicted proteins | sample MGYA00519926_ERZ826396 | MGnify/ENA primary metagenome ERZ826396 (study PRJEB31778, sample SAMEA3449230) | human gut metagenome | biome: human gut; feature: human-associated habitat; material: faeces | place: United Kingdom | collected 2010/2012 ... | reverse complement strand
CTTGCATGTGTTAGGCACGCCGCCAGCGTTCGTCCTGAGCCAGGATCAAACTCTCCAATAAAGTTTTATTGAGAAAGCCGATTGGCTCTTTCGATTTGTTGTTAAGAAATTATTTTTTGACTTGGCAAACGCTCCTCTTTCAAGAAACGCTCGCCCGCACATTCGTTTTTGGTTATTGTTCAGTTTTCAAGGTTCTGCCTGCCGCCGCATTTCGGCGACTTGTATATAATAGCATTCCCCGTTACTTCTGTCAACACCTTTTTTGTAACATTTTTTATATTTTTGCATGATACACCAGGCAGCGTTGGCAACGTCTCCCGCTTGACTACAAGCCATTCCCCAGTTATTTTTTTGAAAAAATAACTGTTTATTGCATTGTCCGCCGTCCAAAAACGCTTCTATAATAGTTTACCTTTTACTGAATTTACAAATCCTGCCACACTAAAAATAAAAATCCGGCTTTGCCTTCTACAGCAAAACCGGATTCGAACAACTTAATCCAAACTATTATTCCCGATGTGCCTCCATCGAACGGCTGGCAATAATATCTACTCCCAATCCCAGAATATTTTCTACAATAATCTGGCCTTCAGTCACCGGAGCCTTTACGGCTATTTGGCGCAATGCCGCAGCACAATCCAAAATACGTTCTTTAGGCAGTGTAGTTTTAGATACGACGGGCAATAATGGTAAAAGTCCTCCTTTTACCTGTACGGTACTTGTCAGCATCCGCTTGGGGGCAACTACTTCATCATGGGCATATTTAGGACCACGGGGGCAGGTATTACCGGTAACACTTGTTACCGCACCGTCTTCTATAGTAACAGTCATCTCACACCCCAAAGGGCACATGATACAGTTCATTATACGAGTTTCTACAGCCATTTTTATGCCTCCTTGTTCAATGCCACAGTCAAAGTTTCTCCGATAAGCGCTGTCTTTTCTGCTGGAATATCGACAGCAATCATTTCACTTGGCTTGGCAACAGGCAGCATTTTTGTCAAAATGACATTTTCGCCGCTCTTTACTTCTAATTTTACTTTACGTTCCGGATTGGCAACACGCATAAATAAACGTGCTTTTTCACCATTTTCGGGCATAGACAGTCTTTGCGGTACACATGTACGTACTCCGTTCGAGGCAATCACATTTACTGTACGCAAGTCGCCATCCAATTTTTCCTGCGCATCTAACGCTGCAAATTTACCTGCTATTTCCGCTTCTTCCGAAACAAAATCTACCAGGTCGTGTACATGTACAACATTGCCGGCAGCATAAAAACCAGGAAGACTGGTACGGCGGCGTTGGTCTACGATAGGGCCGCTGGTCAGCGGATGCATCTCTAAATCCAAACTGCGCGATAGTTCATTTTCCGGAATCAAGCCGACAGAAAGCAGTAAAGTATCACATTCAATATCAAATTCCGTCCCGGCAATCGGCTGCATTTTTTCGTTGACCTTTGCTACAGTTACACCGGTAACGCGATCACGTCCATGGATCTTTGTGATAGTATGGGAAAGATACAAAGGAATATCATAATCATCAAGACACTGCACTATATTACGGGTCAAACCATTGGAAAACGGGCAGATTTCCAAAACAGCCTGCACTTTACAGCCTTCCAGGCTCATTCTTCTCGCCATGATTAATCCAATGTCACCGCTGCCTAAAATTACTATTTTATGTCCAGGCAGATAACCTTCCATATTGACCATCCGCTGCGCCGCTCCGGCAGTAAAAACACCGGCCGGCCGTTCACCCGGAATTCTGATCGCACCGCGTGTACGTTCGCGGCAGCCCATAGTCAGAATAACGGTTCTGCCTGCAATTTTCAGCAGTCCATGTTCAGGGCTGACTGCAATTACCGTTTTGTCCTGCAAAACTTCCAAAACCATCGTATCAACCAAGGTTTCTATTTCCGGTTTATCTTTGATCATTTCAATGCAACGATAAGCATATCCGGGTCCAGTCAGCTCTTCTTTAAAATGATGCAAGCCAAAACCATTATGAATGCACTGCTGCAGAATGCCGCCTAATTCCCGGTCACGCTCAATAACCAAAATACTTTTAGCACCATTCTGCCAAGCGCTATAAGCAGCAGAAAGTCCAGCCGGACCACCGCCGACAATAATTACGTCATATAAATTTTTCATTTTTATGCTTCCCCCTCATCTGCAGAGTTTTTTTCATAAAACAAATGAGAATCAGCACGTTCTTTCAAAACTTCCGGTACGGGTATACCCAGTTCCCGTGCCAGGATCTGGGTAACGCGCGGACCGCAGAAACCGCCCTGACAGCGTCCCATACCGGCACGCGTACGGCGTTTAACACCGTCAACTGTTTTAGCTCCGCAGGGCGCTTTGATAGCAGCGATAATCTCCGCTTCCGTGACCGTTTCACAACGACAGATAACACGGCCATACAATCTATTTTTTTCAATAAGCTTTGCCTGCTCCTCATGTGACAATCTATGAAAAAGAGGATTTTGCGGTAAAACAGCTTTAAAATCAGCTTTTACAGCGGCCGGACAATATGCCAACACAGCTTCAACAATCATTTCGGCTACTGCCGGAGCAGCTGTCAGTCCAGGCGATTGCATCCCTGCAGCATTAAACAAACCTGCTACAGGTGAAGCGCCGATGACAAAATCTCCGCTGCCGGAAACTGCACGCAGCCCTGCAAATTCAGTAATCGAAGCACCCATCGGCAAATTTGGAATCAGTTTTCTGGCAGAATTCATAATTTCGTCCATCCCTGTCAGAGTAACGGCAGTATCTTCCTTATTCTCCATATCCTGTGCATTAGGACCGATAAATGTATTGCCATGCGTAGTCGTACAGATCAGTATACCTTTAGACTTTTTATTAGGTGTTGGGAAAACAACGCCTTTAACCAAACTGGCTGCTGCAGTTTTATCAAAAAGAATATATTCGCCGCGGCGCGGATGAATAGTGAAGCTTTCATCGCCAGCCAAACTAGCGATACCATCTGCATAAACACCACCGGCATTTATGACACAAGCAGCCTTGATCAAACCTTTTGAAGTTTCTACAGCCGTAATTCTGCCAGCTTCCTTAATAAATCCAGTTACACGGCAGTCCGTAACTACTTCAGCGCCATTCTGCACTGCACATTGCGCAAAAGCCACAGCCATGGCAAAAGGCCAGCAAACGCCTGCCGACGGCGCCCATAAAGCGCCAACAACTGTTGTCAGATTTTTTTCTTTGTCTAAAACTTCTTCTCTATTTAAAATACGCAGGCCTTCAACGCCGTTTTTCTGACCGCGTTCCAATAATTCCTGTAAAGTCTGTATTTCTTCTTCACTGGTAGCAGCAACAAGAGAACCTGTCCATTCAATATCCAGACCTAATTCTTTTTGCAGCTCATGATATAATTTATTGCCGCGTACATTAGTAACTGCTTTTAAACTGCCTGTCGGCGCGTCAAAACCAGCATGTAAAATAGCACTGTTAGCTTTCGTAGTACCTGCAGCAAGGTCCGGTTCTTTTTCAACAAGCACGCATTTTAAATCATACTTCGACAACTCACGCAGAATTGCAGTACCAACAATACCGCCGCCGATAACAACGACATCCGCTGTTTTGAAAAATTCCATCATTTCACATCCTAAACAAAAATTCTAAGTTATACTTAGTAATTTTATCACATTCTTTACAAAAAAAGAACTTACTTTATAGTTTTTACAAGAAAAATTTCATTTTTTGTCACCCGCGGGACTTTTAAAGTCCCTATTGCTTAAAAAAATATCCTGTCAAATTTGACAGGATATTTTTAAAATTATTTTACAGCTTTATCCAGAAAAATTTTATTTAAAAAATCTATACATTTATCACTCACCGACGTCAGTAAAACTCAACTCAAACCAACCAAAGAAATACTTAAAGAACCTACAGCAATATCTGTAAACCAGTGCGCTCCGGCCATAATACGCGGCAGCATAAAAATTATTAAAATAATGCAGCTGACGACAAAAGCTTTTTTGCCAAAATATCTCAGCATGAAACCGGCATAAATCATCAGCATCAGACCATGATCGCCTGGAAAACTGTCGCCAGAATAATCCTTAGTTTTAAAAACCAGCATTTTACTGACACGATGAATATTTTCAAAAAATCCTGTCGGACTGCATCGCTGTACAGGAATCAAATGCCCCAGCTGATTTAATATTACCGCAAAAAACAGCATCGTGACACCGATAAACCACATTTTTCGTTTACCTAAATGATCCTGTTTAGAATAATAATAACCATATAATGCCAACATAGCCATTAAAGAAATTATATCGAAATGACGTACATTAGTCAGACCGACAAAATACGTAAAAGAGCTTTCAGGTTGAAGCTGTTCATTAAAGTAATAGAAAATACTTTTATCCAATGTAAACCAAAAACCATGTTCAGCAGGTAAATACCAGCTAAAAAATATTGTTAAACCTACAGCATTTAAAAATATAATTTTTCCTAAGTTTTTTCCCACTTCCGACTCCTTTTACTGCGCCTCTTTCTGCAAGTCATTCAACAATTCCTGTTCTTTGCCTGCATCTAATAACTTAATCATTTTATTTTCCACTATTCTTACAGCTGCTGCATCAATAGCGGCTGTTGTCAATTTATTTGTTTTTACAGCTTCCAGTACACCCTGATAAACCTGCTGCTGATGTTCATAATTATGACAAACCAGCAAAACATCAACTCCGGCCTGAACTGCTGCAACCCCCATTTCACGAAAACCATACATACTTGTTAAAGCTCCCATTTCCATATCATCTGTAATGACGATACCCTGAAAACCAAGCTCATTACGCAGAAAATTATTGATTACCTGAGGTGAAACACTGGCCGGCAATGTATCCAGTCCTGTATAAATCAAATGCCCTACCATAACCATAAAATCCTGGTTGTCAAAATTTTGGATAATATTTTTAAATGGTATTGTGTCTTCCTGCAATAAAATCTCTTTAGAAGCTGTAATCCGATATTGTTCTGTATGCGGATCGACCTCACTTTTTCCCATACCGGGGAAATGTTTCAAGCTGTAAATAATTCCTGCCTGATCATAACCACGGCAGGCCGCTTCGGTAAACTTGCTCACGGACGCAGCATCGTGCCCATAAGATCTTCCATAAGGAATACCAATATCTAAAACAGGAGCAAAATTTACATTGAAACCAATCGTTTCCAATTCCATAGCTGTCTGGTAAGCCCAGCGACGTGCATCTTCAGGAGTGCCCTGTTCAGCTATTCTGGCTGCTGCAGGAGCAACGGTCAACCCCTGCTTCATTCTGGCAACCATCCCGCCTTCCTGGTCAACACATAAATAAAGCGGTAATTTATTATATTCTTTATTCAGTCGCTGCAGGTTAGCATTCAGTCCTGTAACCTGATATTTATTATTCATATTGCGGTCAAATAAAATCACGCCGCCAACATGATAATCTCGCAGCATGCTCAACGCACCCTCGTCTATTTCCGTACCATCAATACCGATCAGCAGCATTTGTCCGATTTTTTCTTCTAAACTCATACCGGCAACCATTTTTACAGCCGCATCATGCAATGTCGGATTTTTTACTTCCGATTTAGGTTCAGAACTCTGGCCACAGCCAGTAAACAAAAAAACCGTCATAAAAACTATAAAAGCCAGACCTCTGCCGGCAGAAAATATTCTTTTCATAGTTACCTCATTTCTAAAATTTAGCTATATGTATATTTTAACATATTTTCTTTAATTTTTACAAATAGTTTTCAATCGTCTCTCTTGAAAAATTGACAGCTTCATTCGATTAAATTAGAATAAAATTAAAAAGAAAAGCAGGTGATAACTAATGAAACGTATTCTTTATCTGACCTTAACTATCATGCTTTGTCTGACATTTTTTACTGTTGTAACCTGGGCTGAGGAAAAAACTTCTGCCGCCTCAGATAAAATTCTGAGCCAACAGCAAGTCGATGAGCTTTTGCAGGCTGATGATAATCCGGCTGCTTATGTTAAGATAGACGAAGATGCTTACAAGGTCTATCCCGATTTTAAAGATAAAAAAGCAGTCCGTAAAGAACTGTTAAAAAATCTTCCTACTAACAAAGTGCTTTATTTACTGACAGCCAGTGAGCAGACTTTCACCCTAGCTTTTGATGTAGTAAAGGATCTGGAAAAATCAGGCCGTCTTTATGATAACAGCCGTTATATGGGTGGTAAAGATGATTCTGATGCCGGCGCTGAAAACATAAAGGCAAATATTCATAAGTTCTGGTTTATGAAAATCCCCCGCGGCAGCACTGTTTATGATGACGGTGTAAATGTTGGTATCGGTATCGGTATCGGCCGGCGACATCGCGGCGGTATCGGTATCGGCTGGTAAAATTTATACAAAAAAGAAAAAGCCCTGCTCAGCAGGGCTTTTTTATTTTATTCTTCTGTAGCCTGGGATGTTTCTATGATCTCATCAGAAACATCGACTGTTTCCGTCTGCACATCATCTGTTATTACTTCTTCTGTAACGTCATCTTCAGCCTGCTGAACGGCAGCCAAAGAAACTACTTTATCATCATCATTCAATGTCATCAGTTTAACACCCTGAGCATTACGTCCAAATTGGGAAATGCCTTCGACGTCAATACGGATAATGATGCCGGCAGCAGTGATCATCATAATCTCCTGCCCCGGAGTAATAACCTTCATTCCAATCACAATACCGGTCTTTTCATTTACTTTGATATTTATTACGCCCTTACCACCACGAGTCTGTTTGCGATACTCGCTGACAGAGGTGCGTTTACCAAGTCCCTGCTCAGTCGCAGTCAATACTTCACTGTTTTCACTGGTCACGCTGTCCATAGCAACAACTTCATCACCATAATTCAGCTGAATACCGCGTACACCGTGAGCAGTACGTCCCATGGGACGCACATCCTGTTCATCAAAACGGATCGCAATACCGTTTCTGGTAGCCAGAATGATTTCTGAATTGCCATCAGTCAATTCTACACCAATAAGCTGTTCATTTTCATCCAGAGTAATAGCAATCAATCCAACCTTACGTGCACTGTTAAAATCTTCCAGATTGGTCTTTTTGACTGTCCCTTTATCTGTAGCCATAAACATATACTGCTCTGTCTTAAACTCTTTCACAGGGATAACTGCTGTAATCTTTTCTCCCTGCTCAATAGGCAGCAGATTGATAATCGCCGTTCCCTTAGCCGTACGTCCAGCTTCGGGAATTTCATAGCCTTTTTGCCGATAAACACGACCTTTATTGGTAAAGAAAAGAATATTATGATGAGTTGTCGACAGGAACAAATGCTCTGCACAATCGTCATTTTTCTTGCCGCTGCCACCGGTTTTGCCGACACCACCGCGTTTTTGATTACGGAAATTATCAAGAGTCTGACGTTTGATATAACCCTGATGGCTGATCGTTATGACAATATCTTCTTCAGCGATCAGATCTTCCATATCCATGGAAGAAGTATCATGTGAAAGAATCGTACGACGTGCGTCGCCGAATTTCTTTTTCATTTCCAACAGATCTTCTTTAATAATATTGAAGACTTTTTGCTCATCTGCCAAAACGCTCTCCAACCAATCAATCGTTTCCATAACGTCGATATATTCATCGTCGATTTTTTTACGTTCCAAACCTGTTAAACGCTGCAGACGCATATCCAAAATAGCCTGAGCCTGACGCAGGCTTAAAGTAAATTTTTCTACTAACGCAGTTTTAGCAATATCTGCATTAGCACTGCTGCGGATAGTATTGATAACTGCATCCAGATTATCCAGGGCAATTTTCAAACCTTCCAAGATATGCGCGCGGTCTTTGGCTTTACCTAATTCATATCTTGTACGACGGGTGATAACTTCTTTTTGATGGTTCAGATAGTGGACAAGGATTTCTTTCAGATTTAAAACCCGAGGATGCCCGTCAACCAAAGCCAGCATGATAATACCGAAAGAATCCTGTAATTTGGTATGTTTATATAATTGATTTAAAATAACATCAGGAACAACGTCATTTCTTAATTCGACAACGATACGCATACCACGGCGGTCAGATTCATCACGCAAATCAGTAATGCCTTCGATCACACCGTCTTTAACTAATTGAGCAATACTTTCGATCAGACGGGCTTTATTGACCTGATAAGGAATTTCCGTAACAACGATGCGGTGCTTGCCCTTCTGCATGGGTTCTATTTCTGCCTGTGCGCGGATTTTTACTATACCACGGCCGGTAGTATAAGCGCTGCGGATGCCTTCGGTACCAAGGATCGTAGCTCCGGTAGGAAAATCAGGACCCTTGATTGCTGTCATCAATTCCGGTATTTCTATATCAGAATTGTCAATCAGCATAATCAATCCGTCAACTACTTCACTCAGATTATGCGGCGGGATATTGGTGGCCATGCCTACAGCGATGCCGGCACTGCCATTAATGAGAAGAGCAGGTACCTTCGCCGGTAAAACGCTTGGTTCTTTCAGCGATTCATCATAGTTAGGCACAAAATCAACAGTTTCTTTTTCAATATCTTCCAGCATAACTTCAGCAACCTTGGCCATACGCACTTCCGTATAACGCATAGCAGCAGCCGAGTCACCGTCGACACTGCCGAAGTTGCCATGACCGTCTACCATCAGATAGCGTGTCGAAAAATTCTGTGCCAAACGTACTATGGCATCATAAACGGAAGTATCACCGTGAGGATGATATTTACCGAGAACTTCACCAACGATACGGGCAGATTTTTTATAAGGCTTGTTTGATGCCATACCGGCTTCCTGCATTGCATATAAAATTCTACGGTGTACCGGTTTTAAACCGTCACGTACATCAGGCAAAGCACGCTGCACGATAACGCTCATTGCGTAATCGATATAGGATTTTTGCATTTCTTCTTCAATGTAGACCGGTAAAACTTTACCAGTACCTGTCTCTAAATCCACAATATCACCTCAACATCTCATAATTACTTAAACAACAATTCATAAACCTGCTTGCCTATTAAAAGCGTGGTTACAATCAAATAAAGCGGTTTAACATAAGAAGCACCATGTCTGATAGCCATACGGGAACCAAAATAAGCACCTATCACCATGGCAAAGCCCATCAAAAGACCATAAGTCCACAAAACTGAACCACTTAAAGTAAAAGACAACAGCGCTCCGATACCACTGGCAAAATTCAGGGCCTTAGCATTACCGGCTGCCGTTACAAAATCATAACCCAAAAATAAAAATCCAAAAATCAGGAACGAACCTGTTCCCGGACCAAAAAAACCATCATAAAAGCCAATACCAAAGGCCATTACTACAGACCCAAGCAAAGCTGCCAATCCCAATTGTTTAACTGCCGATACATCGCCCCAGTCTTTACGACGGTAGGTGTAAACAGCAACTGCGACTAAAAGGACAACGATCACATTTTTCATCAGCTGTTCCGGCAGAAGATAAACTACATAAGCACCTAAAGCCGATCCGAGAAAAGAAAGCGGCATCAGACTTATGGCAACCTTTTGATTGATCTTTCCCGCACGCCAAAAAGAAAAAACACTCATCAAACCGCCCATAGAAGCAGCCAGCTTATTAGTTCCCAAAGCAAAATTTACAGGCAACCCTAGGGCCAGTAATGCCGGCGTAGAAATTAAACCGCCTCCGCCAACAGTTGAATCGATAAATGCGGCTATAAATCCTGCTAACAATAAAAAAGCAATCGTACTTGGATCTAAAATTTCCAAAAATTTCCCCTCACCCATCACCAAGCTTAAAGTTTATATTTAAGATAAAAACCTACGCGCCCCTGATTACAGGTAAAAACCACTTTTTCCTGTTCAACCATATTACTGATAGCATAAGGATGAGCTGAAAGCAGTGGCGCATACTCCAAATTCCATTGAACGCCCTGCAAAGTAACTTCATTGCAATCTGTTAATGGCAGCAACGACAAAGCTTCTATATTTTCAGGACTGAAAGGTTTGAAAATCAAACTTTCATCCTCTTGGAGCAGTAATAAAATTTCCTGTTCATCAGCCATAACAACCTGCACATCACGTTGAATTTTATAATTCAGCAAAGAAAAAACATTACTGTACAGATGATCAAATCTGCCGCCCCAAATACCGCTGGCAACAATATTTACAGCTTCCGGCATAGCTGCCAGTAAAAGCTGTAAGTCTGTATCATCTTTCAGAGGATCATGCAGAAGTATTTTTACTCCCGAAAGCTGTGCTTTTTCCCAGCAGTCTTTTGCCGCACTATCAGCATCGCCGCATAACCAAACAGGTTTTAAATTATTTTCACAGCAGCATTCGATCCCTTTATCAGCGCAGTAAATATCTTTAGATGCAGCTATTTGCACCAGCCATTCGGACGCAGGCTTTCTACCTCCGGCCAATAATAAAGCTGTAGAAGAACCATGCCTGGAAGTTTTTATTTCCAGCTCTCCCTGAGGCAAAAGTAGCTTCCAATTCTCCATTACCTTAAATCCTTCTTTTTAGCAGGTGCAGGTTTAATTATGATTTGTCCCTGTTCCTTATAAATTTTCCAGACAACGTCACCATTACCATTTTTAAACCAATCCATGCTTATTTCCAGCAAATACTGATTTAATTTTTCTTGAGCTTCAGCAGGTAATAATAATTCTTTCGCTGCTGCGGCTTTATTTTTCATTTTAGAAGAAACTATTTTTTCATCAGCATCAAAAGCATTTTCAAAGCTTTCTTTTTCTACATAGCCTTTAAACATTTCTTCATCAGAAAGATTTTTTTTGATTTTCATAATGACCTCCGTAATTACAGGTCCAGATTTCTTACTTTACCGGCATTAGCCTCAATAAATTGACGCCTTGGTTCTACTTTATCACCCATCAATATGGAGAAAATTGCGTCTGCTTCAGCAGCATCCTCCAAATGTACCTGTAAAATCGTTCTTCCGTCAGGATTCATAGTTGTTTCCCATAACTGCTCCGGATTCATTTCACCTAAACCTTTATAACGCTGGATATAGGGATTACTGTCACGACCAACTTCATCCAAAACAGTCTGCAGTTCATCATCGCTGTAAGCATATAAATGCTTCTGACCTTTACGGACCAGATATAAAGGCGGCTGAGCGATAAATACATGTCCTTCTTTGATCAAAGGCTGCATATAACGATAAAAGAAAGTCAACAGCAGAGTTCTGATATGAGCTCCGTCGACATCGGCATCTGTCATGATAATAATTTTACCGTAACGCGCTTTTTCCAGATCAAAATCTTCACCAATACCACAGCCAAAGGCAGTAATCATATTTCTGATTTCGTCACTGCTTAAAATTTTATCTAATCTTGCTTTTTCAACATTCAAAATCTTGCCGCGCAAAGGCAGAATAGCCTGAAAACGACGATCACGTCCCTGTTTGGCACTGCCGCCTGCAGAATCACCTTCGACAAGATAAATCTCTGTTTCTGAAGCATCCTTACTCTGGCAATCGGCTAATTTACCAGGCAGGCTGCTGATTTCCAAAGCGCTTTTACGCCTTGTTAATTCACGTGCTTTACGTGCTGCCATACGTGCCCTGGCGGAAAGAATTGATTTTTCTACAATCCTCTTGGCAATAACAGGATTTTCTTCAAAAAATTCTCCTAACCCTTCGCTGACTAGATTATCAACGATCGGACGAATTTCACTGTTTCCAAGCTTAGTTTTAGTCTGACCTTCAAACTGAGGCTCCTGAATCTTAATACTGATAACTGCAGTCATACCTTCACGGACATCATCACCGCTGAGGTTTTCTTCTCCGTCTTTCAAAGCACCGATTTTACGGGCATAATCATTGATAGTACGCGTCATTGCCTGTTTAAAACCGCTTAAATGTGTGCCGCCTTCTTCAGTATTGATATTATTGACAAAAGTAAATAGATTTTCAGTATAAGTATCGCAGTACTGCAGAGCTACTTCAACAATATTAGTATCTTTGATACCTTCGATGTAGATAGGATCATCATGGAGCTTATCCTTATTTTCATTTACATACTTTACAAATTCAATGATACCGCCTTCGTAATGAAAGCTTTCCTGTTTTCCAGTACGTTCATCATTGAGATTAATACGGATACCTTTATTTAAAAAAGCCAGTTCACGTATTCTTAAACGCAGGGTTTCATAACTGTAGATAAGTTCCGTAAAAATCGTCGGATCAGGTTTAAAATGTACAGTAGTACCTGTTTCTTCAGTAGTACCCTTTTCATAAAGCGGCACAACTGTTTTACCACGGGAAAACTCAATTCCATAAATTTTACCGCTACGACGTACCTCAACCTCCATATGCTCGCTAAGCGCATTAACACAGGATACACCTACGCCATGCAGACCTCCGGAAACCTTGTAGCCTCCATCACCAAACTTGCCGCCGGCATGCAGGATAGTCATAACTACTTCTACAGCAGGCTTGCCAACTTTATGCATTTCTACAGGAATACCACGACCATTATCACGTACAGTAATGCTATTATCGCTATGGATAGTCACATCAATAGCATCGCAATAACCTGCTAAGGCTTCGTCTATACTATTATCAACTGTTTCATACACCAAATGATGCAAACCACGGGCAGAAATACTGCCAATATACATACTTGGTCTTTTACGTACAGCTTCCAGACCTTCCAGGACCTGAATCTGTCCGGCACCATATTGTCCCTTAACCTCAGTTGCTTCTTCCAAATTAGACATAGTAACCTCCACATTCCTATAATTCAAGTATATTTAATACTTTCCTTCAACGATCAAAAACTTTTATAAATGGCATCACTGCCAAAATCTTCTTCAGCCCTTCGTTTTAAAGTCAGAGCGGAAATTCCCGATAAATACAAAGTATCAGTTGTTAAAATACAGCTTGAACACTCACCATTTTCCGATAAATCAATAATTTTATATTTATCCTTATTCACAGAAATATAATTATCATAAATTTCCGACTGTTGATCACGAATATTAAAAATAGCTATAATATCCGTATTTTTTATCATACAGTCGGCACCAAGATGCAGATACATATTAATATTTCCTCCGCAATCCTTTAATAATATTTTGTGCAAGCTGTTCACTGATTTTATCAGGCTGCATCCCTGTTTTTAACATCACAGCCGTCATTTCTTCTCTGATATCAGACTGATTATTATAAACCTTAGCATAATAATACTGTTTCAAAGAATTTTTTACACTATCGAATAACATTTTATCACATTTGACATATTTTTGACAGTCATTGTAATTCAGCCAAGGTTCAGATGTCAAAATAGATACTATTTCTGTTCTCAATTTCTCTTTTTCATAACGCTGGCATACGCGGCAAAGATCATTTTTTTCAATTAACGCAGCACCACAATATTTACATTTCATATCATTGTTTTCGATAAGTAATGCTTTTTTTCTTTGCAGACAAACTTTCCTGAAATGAGCAAGCTTTTTCTGCAATTCCTGATTATCAATATTTACCAGTGCCTGTCTAATAAAAATTTTCTCTGATTCCGTCAAAGGTTTAAAATTTAATTTCACTTCCTGTTCCTCTTTCGGAAGCTGCAAAAAATTTTCAATAGAGCCTGTGAAAAATTTTATATCCTTGACAGGGTCATTAGTCATAACACGATTGATATTATTAATAAACTGCTGTTTCATCATCAAAAGATGATTAGCCCAAACAGAGCTATCCGTATTTATATATAAAACTTTGCGTTCCAAACGTACTGGTTTTGAATGCTTAGCTACGTTAGCACCACAGATCTGTTCCCATTTACTCTGCATAGAAAAAATAAAATATTTATTACGACCTTCCTGATTAGGAAGCATTTTTAAAAGGACTCTTTCTATACCTTCCATTTTTATCCCTCTGCGATTCTGCCTTCAATAATCCTGAAATACGCATTTCCGCTCAAATCCGGAATCAAAGCTTTATCGTTTACCGTAATAAAAGTTTGAACTTTACCATCAATAAATTTTAATAGCTGACAACGTCTTTGATCATCAAGTTCACTCATTACATCATCCAACAGTAATACAGGAAACTCATCTATTTCCTGGCGGACATATTCAAGCTGTGCCAGTTTTAAGGCTAAAGCAGCACTGCGCTGCTGCCCCTGTGAACCAAAAGCTTTCAAAATTCTGTCATTTACTTTAAATAACAGATCATCACGATGAGGTCCTATACCCGTACTGCCTCTTAAAATATCTACCTGCCGCCGTTCAAACAGCTTACTGCGATAGAAATCTTCCCAACAGATAGCTTCATCAGGATAAAGAAGCTCGCCATTATTAGCTTTAAGTTCATAAAAAACAGTTAATGTTTCCAATTCACCAGTTAAAGCAGCATAAATATCTTTAGCTATATTTTTTAATTTCTGCAAAGCGGCCAGCCTTTTTACAGCTATTCTGGCCGCAGTCAGCACAAATTCCTGATCCCAGGTCAATAAAAGCTCAATACTGGCATCATTATCACGGATATCTTTAAGAAGCCTGTTGCGCTGCTGTAAAATACGATTATATTTTATCAACAGATCATAATAAGCTTTATCAGTCTGTGAGATCTGCATATCAAAAAAACGTCTGCGCAAAGCGGGCTCACCTTTGATAAGCTGCAGATCCTCAGGTGAAAACATCACCATATTTAAAGTTCCGTAATGTTCCTTGGGCCGAACCTTTACATCGTTCAAAAACAATTCTTTTTTATTCTTACCATCGAGCTGCTGTCTTTTTATTTTAACATCATTTACCCCATGTAAATCTTCAAAATTAATACCAACAGCTAACTGATTTGTATCCAGACGCTGCATATCATCTTCCTGGGCAGTACGATGTGACATTCCAAAGGCAGCATAAAACATCGCTTCTAAAAGATTTGTTTTTCCCTGAGCATTTTGCCCATAAAAGATATTGACCATTGAAGTAATTTCCAAACAGCATTCTTTATAATTTCTAAAGTTAACTGCATAGATTCTTTTTACTTTCATAAATTATTCCGTTATAACTTTTATTTCTACTTGCTGATCTAAAACAACAGTATCCTGCGGAAAAACTTTCTTGCGTTTTTCCGTAACTATAACACCATTCAACGTAACTACTCCCGCTTCAATAGCCTCATGCGCCTGTCCTCCGGTCTCTAAAACTCCTGCATATTTCAAAAGATTAGAGATCGTAATAAATTCAGTAGTGATACCGACAGTTATTTTTTCCATTTTTTACCTTCTCACTTAAAATACGACTCTGACAGGAGTAACGATATAAATATAATTACTTTCAGCAATCGGTTTAATGCAAACAGGACTCAGAGAAGTATTTAACTCCATCGTAGCCTGTTCATCAGTAAGATTTTTTAAAATATCAATGATATATTTAGAATTAAAAGCTACATTGATCGTTTCGCCCTGAGTTTGACATTCGATTACTTCACGTCCCTTACCAACGTCTGGACTGCTTGAGCTTACAACGATTTCATTATTTCCGACACTTACTTTGATAATACTGTAATCACCATCACTGGAAAATAAAGCAACGCGTTCTACAGCTCCAGCCAGTTCTTTAACATTGAATAGAGTTTTAATGTTAAAAGCAGGAGGAATAACTCTACGATAATCAGGGAATTTTCCTTCGATTAAGCGGGAAACAATTACCACTTTATCGATCTGTACCATGATTTGATTATTTAATAAAGAAAGTTTTACTTCCTGAGGTAACTCACTTGTTAAATTACGAGCAATTTCACTTAAAACTCTGGAAGGAATAATCATTGACATAGCTTCGCTGCTTTCCTGTTCCATAGTTTTGATTGATAAACGGTGAGTATTAGTACCTACAAAAGTTATCTTACCATCCTGGAGTTCCACTAAAATACCTGTGAACAAAGGTCTTGCTTCGTCTGTAGAGCAGGCAAAAATAGTTTTTTTAATAAGTTCCTTGATTTTTTCATCTTCTAAAACTATTTGTTTATCAGCATTAAATTCTGGAAATTTTGGATAATCATCTTCATTCATCAGTAAGAGCTGAAAATCAGATTTATCGGATTGAACATTGATAGTTTTTTCTTCTTTATTTTTTACGATGGTAACATTTTCGCCAGGAAGCTTACGCATTAATTCTGAAAAATGCTTTGCTGAAACAACTATTTCTCCTTTTTCCTGTATTTCCGCTTCTATACTGCAAGCTATAGCCATATTCAGATCCATTGCCTGGATCTCTAAAATGTTATTATCTGCAATTAAATGGATTCCGGAAAAGATAGGAGTACTAGGTTTGGAAGAAATAGCTCTTTGAACTGTTTGGATTGCTTTGTTAAGGTTAGTTGTTTTACAGGTAAAAATCATGTTATACAGACCTCCATCTTTTTTATTATTGCTATATTAATTTAAAATCTTAGTAGACGTCGTAGTAGGGAGTGTGAATATGTGGAAACAGCCTAAAAACACTGATAAAAGCTTTTATGAAACTTGTTGATATAAGTGTGGATAATTGGGAAAATTTATTAACATTATCAACAGTTTTTTGTGTGATGCTTTTTATTAACTGTTTATCCACAGAAATAACGCAACTTATCCACAGAAACTGTAGATAAGTATTATATAATGGTAGAATTTTGAAAGTTATTGTTTTAATTTATCTACAAGGTAAGTAATAGTTTTTTCACAATTAGGATCTTCTTTGATCTTTTTTACGATTTTTTCATATGCATGGATAACAGTAGTGTGATCGCGTCCTCCAAAAAACTCACCAATTCGGGGATAAGAAAAATCAGCCATTTCACGGCACAGATACATTGCTATCTGTCTTGGATAAGCAATATTTTGAGTACGTTTTTTTGTAAAAAATTCTTCTTTTTTGATTTTGAAATAATCAGATGTAACCTGAATGATATCGTCAAAAGTAATTTGTTTGTTTTTAGTGCTGGTTCCCATAGCGTCAAGTATTTTTTTTGCCAGATCTATAGTTATCGGACTTCCCATCAATGAAGCATAGGCTACTATTTTTGTATAAGCGCCTTCTATTTCACGTATATTGGTGTCAATGCTGGATGCAACAAGAGAAATAACATCATGAGGAATAGAGATGTTTTCTGATTCTGCTTTTTTTCTCAAAATAGCGATCCTTGTTTCCAGATCTGGAGATTGAATATCTGCGAGAAGTCCTGATTCAAAACGTGAACGCAATCGGTCTTCCAGCGTTTCGATTTCACGCGGAAGACGGTCGCTGGATATGATAATCTGTTTGTTAGCTTCGTATAAGGTGTTGAAAGTATGAAAGAATTCTTCCTGTGTCATTTCTTTATTTTTTAAAAATTGAATATCGTCGATAATTAAGCAATCGATATTACGATATTTTTTTCTGAAAGCATCTGTATTTTTATTTTGAATAGAATTAATTATTTCATTGGTAAATTTTTCACTTGAGATGTATAAAATTTTCATTTTGGAATCATTCATTTTTATCTGATTGCCAATCGCATGCATCAAGTGTGTTTTACCTAGACCGACACCGCCATAAATAAAAAGTGGATTATAGGCTTTAGCAGGATTTGAAGCTACAGCTTGAGCTGCTGCATAAGCAAACCTGTTGGAATTGCCGATAACGAAAGTTTCAAAGATATATTTTGGGTTAAGGTTGCTTTGGATATCATCTTCAAAAAGATCTTGCTGGGTAAAACTGTTTTTTACAGGCGGCAGAACTGCCTCAGGAAGCAGAGACCTGTTTTCAGTTTGTACTGGAGTAGTTTCTGCTGAATTTATAGGGAGTTCTTCAGTTTTCAAATCAAGGTTTTCAATTTTAAACTGCAGGTTTGTGCCGGTAATACTGGCAAGCATACCTTCAATGACTGTAGTATACGTTTCTTCAAGCCATTTTTTTGTAAAATTATTTTTGGCGCCTACTTTTAAGTAGGTATCTGTTATTTCTAAGGGAATCAAAGGTTTGATCCAGGCATTATAAACATTTTCACTGGTAGATTCATGGAATTTTTCCAGGAATTTTACCCAAACCTCTGCTAAATCGTACGAGCTCATAAAATACATCCTTCCTGTGGCTACTCATAAACGGCTTGTAAGGCGTTGAAATAATAATTTGAGACAAAAAATAATAGCAAGGCTTATAAAAAATCCTACAGTCGGTTTTCTGTCGCTGTAAAATATAAAAAATGACATAGTAAGACTATTATTACTATCACTATATTCTATCAAAATTAAGAGTTATTAGCAATTTTTAATTGAGAAGAAAATTTTGAAGGATAGAAAATAATAAAAATTTCTTTAACTAACTGCTTTATTCTTGACACTTTAAGTTGTTTCTAATATAATTTCTGTAGCTATCAATTCAAATCAATATAGAATTTGATAAAACTAGTGAGTGGTAAGGAGGTAAGATTTCATGAAACGTACTTTTCAACCTAACAACCTTAGAAGAAAAAGAACCCATGGTTTTAGAGAAAGAATGAAAACTTTGGGCGGTCGTCAAGTTCTCAAAAGAAGACGTGCTAGAGGCAGAAAGAAATTGTCTGCATAATATCATAAAAATAGGCCGCGAGAGTGGCCTATTTTTTCCATGCGGGCAGGTGCAAGAATTTGGAACCAAGAAAAAAGTTCACTTTTCCTAAAAAAAATCGAATCAAGTCTAAAGCCGGTTTTCAATTGGTGTATACTACCGGACGTTCTGTCGTTGACAGTTTATCTGTACTTTATGTTTTACCTTTAGACGCAGAAGGTCCTAAGATTGGTTTTGCTGTCGGTAAAAAAATTGGTAACGCCGTAGTACGTAATCGTGTCAAAAGAATGATGAGAGAAGTATTTCGTCATCATAAATCGGAATTGCTGACGAATATACAGCTTATTTGGGTAGCTCGTAAAAAACTGGCTGCTGCAGATTTAAAAACTTATGATCGAGTATTTATGCGTTTAGCTAAAAGAGCCGTTTTATTGAAGTAAGGTGAATTTCTGTGAAAACATTGATGATTGTTTGTATCCGTTTTTATCAGTTATTTATTTCACCGTTATTTCCGCCTACATGCAGGTTTTATCCTACATGCTCTCAGTACGCCATTGAAGCTATCCGAAAAAAAGGCGCTTTAAAGGGCGGCTGGCTGGCAGTTAAAAGGATAGCAAAATGTCATCCTTTTCATCCGGGCGGTTATGACCCTGTTAGTTAACAACTTGATAATGCAAATTAAAGTAGTAAATATATACACTAACCTCTAAGGAGTGATATCTTGGACTTTCTCAGTAATATTGTTCAGCAGGTTATTACGGTACTTTATAATATGACTGCTACTGTAGGTTTACCTAATTATGGCCTGGCAATTATCATTATGACGATTATTGTTAAGATACTGTTGTATCCTTTAACAAAAAAACAAATCGAATCAATAAAAGCAATGATGGCTATGCAGCCTAAAATGAAAGCTATCCAGGAAAAATACAAGAACGATAAACAACGTTTGAATATGGAACTGGCAAACCTTTATAAACAGGAAAATGTCAATCCTTTAGCTGGCTGTCTGCCGTTATTAGTACAAATGCCGATTATGATCGGTATTTTCTATGGTATTCGTGATTTTCATTATGTTGGACCGGCTAATTTTTTATGGATTCAAAGTATCTCTAATCCGGATCCGATGTATATACTGCCGGTTTTATCAGCTTTGACTACTTTTGTGCAGTCAAAACAGACTATGCCGGATACTTCTTCAGCACAAAATAAGATGATGCTGTATTTTATGCCGCTTTTTATCGGCTATATCAGTTTTAGCTTCCCAGCTGGTCTGGTGCTTTACTGGGTTGTTATGAACCTGATGCAGATCGGTCAGCAGGCACTGATGAATAAGGCTACTGTAAAATAATTGCTACAGGAGGCGAAAAAGATGGGTTTCCTAGAAAAAACAGGAAAAAATGTTGATGAAGCTTTAGAACAGGCTTTGAATGAGTTAAAAACTACTCGGGATAAAGTAAATATCGAAGTTATTGAAGAAGCGAAAAACGGTTTATTTGGTTTATTTTCTAAAAAAGCTAAAATTCGTGTTACTTTAAAAGATGCTGCTACTAAAATCGGCGATGTTGTTGAAGAAGCTTTAGATAATATTAAAGCTGACGTTCAGGCCGGTAAAGAAGAATATAAAAATACTGTTGTAGACACAGATACAGAAGTAGCAGTAAAAAAAGAATTTGTAGTTGATGAAGAAGCAGTCCAGGCCGGTAAGGAATTTTTACAGAAAATATTCCATTCCATGAAAATTGAAGTGGTTATGGAAAAATTCGTTAATAAAGCTGATAGTACTGTTACTTTAAAATTGCATGGTCCAGATATGGGGATACTGATCGGCAAACACGGACAGACTTTGGATGCTCTGCAATATCTGACTAATCTCGTGGCTAATAAAAATTCCAGTGAAAGAATTCGTATTATTATCGATGTTGAAGATTACCGTGAGCGGAGAATAGAAACATTGAGCCGTTTGGCTGTACGTCTTGCTGATAAAGTTAAACGTAATGGTGAAAGAGTAGTTCTTGAACCGATGAACCCTCATGAAAGAAAGATTATTCATATGGCGTTGCAGAATGATCGCCGCATTACCACTTTAAGCGAAGGTGAAGAACCTTATCGTAAGGTAGTAATCGAATTAAAAAAATAATTTGTGTCTGAGACCCAGTAATTTATTTTACTGGGTTTCTCTATTGGAGAGTAATTATGGCAAAGAAACATACAGTTTCTGAAACTAACGAAACAATCAGTGCCGTTATTACGGCTTTAGGTGAAGGCGCGGTAGGAATAATACGCATCAGTGGTACTGAGGCTGCTGCGATAGGTGATAAGCTGTTTCGATCAGCTTCGGGTAAAAAATTGACCGAACATACACCGCATCTGCTTGTTTATGGTCATGTAGTTGATGAAGAAAATAGTAAAATAGACGAGGTGCTTGCTGTTTATATGCAGGGACCACATTCCTATACTGCAGAAGATGTAGTGGAAATACAAAGTCATGGCGGTTTACAATCGTTAAAAACTATCCTGGGTCTAACCTATAAAATGGGCGCTCGTCCGGCTGAACCGGGTGAGTTTACAAAGAGAGCTTTTTTAAACGGACGTATAGATTTGATCCAGGCGGAAGCAGTTATGGATATTATTAAATCACGCAGTGAAGCTTCTTTAAAAATGGCAGTACGTCAACAGGATGGCCAACTGTCTAAAAAAATCAAAGGTCTGCGCCGTAATTTATTAGATATTGTAGTAAATCTGGAAGCAGTTATTGATTATCCGGAAGAAGATATTGAGGAAATAACTTTTAATACTGTCAGTGAAGGTATGGAAAAGGTCAAACAGGAACTGGAATATCTGCTTAAACATGCTCATACCGGTAAAATATTACGCGAAGGTCTGCAGACAGTAATTGTCGGTCGTCCTAACGTAGGCAAATCAAGTCTTTTAAATGCTCTGCTCAGTGAGGAAAGGGCTATTGTTTCAGAATATGCCGGAACTACGCGCGATGTAATTGAAGAACAGTTATTGCTTGGCAGTGTGCCATTGGTATTAGTTGATACTGCCGGCATCAGGCAGACAGAAGATTATGTTGAGAAGATAGGGGTTGCCAGGAGTAAGGAACGTCTTGACAAAGCAGAATTGGCTGTAGTAGTTTTGGATGGATCTCAGCCTTTAAACGAAGAAGATGAAGAAATTTTAAGTGCAGTTGCAGGTAAGCCCTGTGTTATAATAGTAAATAAAGGTGATCGACCGCAGGTAAATGATTTAACAGCTTTACAGAAACGCTTTGGTAAAGATAGAGTACTGCTTTTATCTGCAAAAACCGGCGGTGGGCTGGAACAGTTTACTGCCTGGCTGCAAAGTTATGTTTATGGTTCAGAGCATGCTATATCTGGTGGTGCTTATGTACAAAATACACGTCACGAGAATCTGCTGCGTGAAGCTTTGTTAAGTGTAGAAGAAGCAATCAGAGCAGCGGCATCGATGCTGCCATATGATTGTCTGGTCATTGATCTGCATAAAGCGATCGATGCTATGGGTTTGATTACAGGTGATACTCTTCAGGATGAAATCATCAATGAGATTTTTTCAAAATTCTGTGTTGGGAAATAAGAGTTTAGGTTGTAGGTGACAAAATGTATATTACTGATAATTATGATGTCGTCGTTATCGGTGCAGGTCATGCCGGAGTAGAAGCGGCCCTGGCGGCTGCACGCCTTGGCGGCAGGACTCTTCTTGCTACTTTGTCTTTGGATAATATTGCTTTGATGCCCTGTAACCCTTCTGTCGGCGGACCGGCTAAGGGTCATTTAGTGCGTGAGATTGATGCTTTAGGCGGTCAGATGGGTCTAACTGCTGATGAAGCCTGTATTCAGATGCGGCTTTTAAATACAGGTAAAGGTTATGCTGTCCATGCGTTAAGAGCTCAGGCTGATAAGCCTTTTTATCATACTTTGATGAAGCAGGTTGTGGAAAACCAGGAAAATCTGGATGTTAAACAATTGATGATCGACAGATTATTAGTTGAAAATGGAGCTGTAGTTGGTGTAGAGGCTGAAACGGGCGAAGTTTTTGAAGCGAAGTGCGTCATTTTAGCTACCGGCACTTATCTGCGCGGGCGTATTGTTTATGGTCAGGTAAATTATGAATCAGGACCTAACGGATTGCGCTCAGCCAATAAACTGTCGTCTTCTTTATTAGAGCATGGAGTAGAGCTGATGCGTTTTAAAACGGGTACGCCTGCGAGAATCGATGCCCGCAGCCTGAATTACAGCAGAATGGAAGCTCAATATGGCGATGAACAGGTACGTAATTTTTCTTTTATGAGTACGATTACGGAAAGAAAGCAGATTCCCTGCTGGCTGACTTATACCAATGCTGATACTCATAAGATCATTCGTGATAATCTGCATTTGTCAGGTATGTTCAATGGTATGATCGAAGGCGTCGGTCCACGCTATTGTCCTTCTATTGAAGCTAAAATCGTACGTTTTGCCGATAAGGAACGGCATCAGTTATTTGTGGAACCGGAAGGGTTACGTACAAATGAAATGTATGTGCAGGGAATGTCATCGTCTTTGCCCGCACATGTTCAGCTGCAGTTTATGCAGACTATACCCGGTTTGGAAAATTGCCGGATGATGCGCGCCGGTTATGCTATTGATTATGATTGTCTTGATCCGCTGCAATTGCAGCGGACGTTAGAACATAAAGCTATCAGCGGACTTTTTTCTGCCGGTCAGGCGAACGGTACCAGTGGGTATGAAGAAGCCGCCGCGCAGGGGCTTCTTGCCGGAGTTAATGCCATGCAGAAAATAAGGAGTAAAGAGCCGCTTATTTTAAGACGCAGCGAAGGTTATTTAGGTGTTTTGATTGATGATCTGGTTACAAAAGGAACGAATGAGCCTTACCGCATGATGACTTCGCGTGCTGAATACCGGCTGCTGCTGCGTCAGGATAATGCTGACCTGCGGTTAACGGAAAAAGGCAGAGCTGTTGGTCTGGTAAACGATGTTCGTTACGAAGCTTTTACTGCAAAACGCAGTTTGCTGGAACGGACATTGCAGAATTTGAGCAGTACACATTTACCTCCTAATGCGGAAGTGCTTGCTAAATTGGCAGAGCTGGGAACAGCGCCGATTCGTTCGGGGATGTCACTGCTGGATCTGCTGCGCCGCAGTGAAATGACTTATGAAAAATTACAGCAGGCTTTTGAAGTGCCGGAGCTGCCGGAAGTAGTTGCCGAGCAGGTAGAGATTTTTGCCAAGTATGAAGGTTACATCAATAAGCAAAAACAGGAAGTGGAAAAAGCATTGAAGCTGGAAAATAAAAAAATACCGGCTGATATCGATTATTTGAGTATCAAAGAGCTGTCTTCCGAAGCAGCAGAGAAGCTGGCGAAAGTGAAGCCTGCTTCAATCGGTCAGGCTTCACGCATTTCCGGCGTTTCTCCGGCTGACGTCAGCGTGTTGATGATAGCGTTGGAAGTAATGCGCAGGAAGGAATATGAATCATGACGTTTGCTGAAATAATGCAGTTGAAAGGGAAAGAAGCGGGACTGAGCTTTACAGCACAGCAGCTGGAACAATTCAGTGCTTATTATGAACTGCTTGTGGAGACGAATAAAGTGATGAATCTGACGGCGATAACCGAGCCTGAAGAAGTAGCCGTTAAACATATGATTGATTCTCTGCTGGCATTTGATGAGAAGCTGTTTGGTGAAAAAACTTTAGCTGATGTTGGTACAGGGGCAGGATTTCCTGGTATCCCCCTGAAAATATACTGCCCTTCTTTAAAAGTAACTTTGATTGATTCCCTGGCTAAACGGCTGAAATTTTTGGAAACGGTTATTATTGAATTAGGACTAAAAGGTATTCGCTGTGTGCATTTACGGGCCGAGGATGCCGGCAGAGATCCCAGGCATCGTGAAAAGTATGATCTGGTGACGGCAAGAGCAGTTGCCAGACTGAGTGTTTTGGCAGAATATTGCCTGCCGTTAGTAAAAACAGACGGCAGCTTTATTGCACTAAAAGGCAGCAAATATCAGGAAGAGATAGCTGCTGCTGATAAATCGCTGCAAATTTTGGGCGGGCGCCTGGTAAGTGCCGACGCCGTAAAGCTTCCTGGGTTGAATGATGGTCGTGCTATTGTGAAAATAGCCAAAATAAAAACTACTCCCAAGGCATATCCGCGTAAAGCTGGTTTGCCGGACAAACAACCCCTGGAATAAATAGTGGAGGTTAAGTTTATGACAGTTGATGATGGATTTTCTGTTTTAGAAGCAGGACGTGCGGAAATGGGTACCAAGCATAGCAGTAAAGCAATCGAGGTAGTACGGGTGCCTTTAGCTAAAGTTATACCGAATCCTTACCAGCCGCGTAAAACATTTGATGAAGATGGTTTACAGGATCTGGCGGCATCTATTGCCCAATATGGTGTTTTGCAGCCACTTTTGGTAGCACCCATGGAAGATGGCAGCGGTAATTATCTGCTTATCGCCGGCGAGAGGCGTCTGCGTGCTTCCAAAATGGCAGCTTTGAGTGAAATTCCTGTTATTATCAGTGATTATACTCAACAGCAGATTGCGGAGATAGCTTTGATCGAAAATCTGCAGCGGGAGGATCTGCATTATTTGGAAGAAGCCGAAGGCTACGAAATGCTGATGAACGAATTCCATCTGACGCAGGATTCTATGGCGGCTCGGGTTGGTAAAAAACAATCGACTATTGCCAATAAGCTGCGTTTATTGCGTTTGCCGCAGCCTGTACGCGAGTCTCTGCGCAAAAATGCCTTAACAGAAAGGCATGCCAGAGTTTTGCTTAAGCTGCCGACAGAGGCAGAGCAGCTGCAGATTGTAGAAACGATTGTAAAGAATAATTTCAGTGTGCGTCAGACAGAAGAATATGTAAAAAAATATTTGGATACAGATGAAGGCGAAGTTACTCCGAAGAAAAAGCGTCTGGTGATCGTTAATGATGTGCGTATCTATCTTAACAGCATCAAGCAAATAGTTTCTACGATAAAAGATGTTGGTATTCCCGTATCAATGGAGCAGGATGTTGACGGCGGTGACGTGCTGGTGACTTTAAGAATCCGTAATACTAAAAAACCAAAAGAGCCGCGTTTGTTTTAAGCCTACTGAAGCAGTGGTCTGTAAAGATCACTGCTTTTCTTTATGTATTTTTAAGAATAGTTCTGTACAAATCCAGCTAATGTAGTAAAATAGAAACAAGGTGACAGGAGAATAAGGGAGGGTCAATTCCATGGATTATAATGAGGTTTTAGAAACGGCGCGGACAAAAATCGGTACTAAATGTAAGGCTTGTCCCATATGTAATGGTGTAGCCTGCAGAAATACGATGCCAGGACCAGGGGCGAAAGGTATAGGAGATACTGCTATCCGCAATTATCAGAAATGGCAGGAGATCCGTGTCAATATGGATACTATTTGTGAGAAAAAACAGATAGATACAGGTTTGGAGCTGTTTGGCAAGCACTTCAGCTATCCTTTTTTTGCCGGTCCTGTAGGAGCAATAGCAATGCATTACAGTAACGCTTATAGTGACGTTACTTATAATGAAGTCCTGGTTTCAGCCTGTGCGGAAAATGGTATTGCCGCTTTTACAGGCGACGGTCTGGACAGCAGTGTCATGGCAGCGGCGACGCAGGCTATCAAAGCTGTTGACGGGCAGGGTATACCTACTGTCAAACCCTGGAATCTGGAAACGATTAAAGAAAAGCTGGCCCTGGTAAAGGAGTCTGGCGCTTTTGCCGTAGCTATGGATATTGATGCTGCTGGATTACCGTTTTTACAGAATATGATGCCGCCGGCCGGCAGCAAATCCGTTTCTGAACTGGCAGAAATTGCGCAGCAGGCAGGTGTACCATTTATTGTAAAAGGTATTATGACGGCGAAAGCAGCGTTAAAAGCGCAGCAGGCGGGAGCGCATGCGATCATTGTTTCTAACCACGGTGGACGTGTCCTGGATCAGTGTGCCGCAACGGCAGAAGTATTGCCGGAGATAGCGGCGGCAGTAGACGGGAAGATGCGTATTATTGTTGACGGCGGCATTCGCAGTGGTGTTGATATTTTTAAAGCGCTGGCCTTGGGAGCTGATGCTGTTATTATTGCCCGTCCTTTTGTTACTGCTGTTTTTGGCGGAGGGAAAGAGGGTGTCAAAGTATATATCGAAAAACTGGCTGCTGAACTGAAAGATACTATGGCGATGTGCGGTGCGTTTACATTGAAGGAAATAACCTCTGAGATGGTGCGCCGCAGTTAAATGTTTATAAGTGCAGAAGCATTATGAAGAGGATGTTTCACGTGAAACATCCTCTTTTTACTCATATTTGGAAATAGTGAAGGAAAGAAAGATGGAAATAATAAAAATTGTAAGACGAGAACGAAATTTGCTGGAAATATTAATGATTATTTGGGAAGATTCGGTGCGTCATACACATGATTTTTTGAGGGAGAGAGATATTAAAGCGCTGCGTCCGTTGGTATACCAGAATTTGGAATCTATTCCTGAATTATGGGCTATTAAGGCTGAAGATAGCTGTTATAAGGGTTTCATGGGCACTGACGGAATAAAGCTGGAAATGTTATTTGTCGCAAGCAGTGAACGTGGGCAGGGATTTGGTTCGAAGCTGCTGCGCCATGCTGTCAGCGGGCTTGGAGTGACGGAAGTCGACGTTAATGAACAAAATCCGCAGGCCTATTGTTTTTATCAGAAACAAGGTTTTAAAAAATATTCGCGGTCTGAGTTGGATGGACAAGGCAACCCGTTTCCTGTTTTGCATCTCAGGTATATATCTGCGAAAGATGGTTAAAAATATAAAGAAGGCAGGTAGATCATAATGAAATTTCAGGCAGCACTTCTGGTTGTAAAAAATATGGAAAGGTCAGTCAAATTTTATAAAGAAGTTTTAGGACTGAGAGTTACTATGGATCTGGGTGCGAATGTTACTTTAACAGGCGGAGTAGCGTTACAGACTCAAGAAAGCTGGTGTGAATTTATCAGTAAGGATCTTCAAAGTATCAGTTTTGGCGGCAATGCTGCTGAACTTTATTTTGAAGAAGATAAATTCGATGATTTTTTAAAAAAGCTGGCAGCAATAAAAGGGATCTTTTATGTACATCCAGTTCAGCAATATAGCTGGGGGCAAAGAGTAATTCGTTTTTATGACCCTGATTTTCATATCTTGGAAGTTGGTGAAAATATGAAGTCTGTCTGCAGAAGGTTTCTTGATAGCGGCATGACTATAGAAGCTGCTGCTGTAAGAATGAATGTGCCGGAAAAATTTGTGCGTGCCTGTGTGAGATAAAGCTGGAAGGTGGATAGATGATGTTAAAAATAGAAATGCTGACGGTGGAAACAGTTGGTGCGTTGAAACCTTTACTATTGGAGCTGGCAGATTACCATAATCAGACAGCTTTAAATTTCCGGGGGCTGTATCCGCTGGTTTGTGCAGATGAAAAGATCAGGACTCTGCAGCGGGGAATCAGCGCAGGCAAAACTGTCGCAGCAGTTCTGGCTGTTGATCATGCGTGGAAAGGTTTCTGTGTTTTTTCGCATACTGATGTCTGCGGCAGTATTGACTATCTTTATATCAGGCAGGAGCTGCGTGGGCAGGGGGCGGGAAAGATGCTGATGCAATGGATGCTTGAACGCCTTGAGCGTCTGCCTTTGAAGCTGCTGGAACTGAAAGTTGTTTGTGGAAATACTGAAGCGGAGCGGTTTTATGAACATTATGGTTTTGCTGCCAGAACAATAACTATGGCCAAAGAATTAAAATAAAGGCTGCTGTTTATAGGAGAGAATTTATGCTGGAAAAGGCATTGTCGCAGAAAGAGTTAAGCGCTTTATTAGGGATGACGACATTTGAAATTTATAAGAAACTTTGTTGGCAGATTGAAGCCGATTATGATATGGAACACATCTGGAATAAAGGCGGCAGTTGCTGGCGTTATGAATATAAATACCGTCGCGGCGGCAGAACTTTATGTGGATTATATTTACGTGAAAGCTGTTTAGGGTTTATGGTTATTTTGGGAAAAGCTGAAAGGGAAAAATTTGAACAAGACAGAGCAAATTTTTCTGATTCAATAGTACAGGCGTATGATGCTGCAACTACGTATCATGATGGTAAATGGCTGATGATAGAACTGCAGGATGAACGCCTATTTGCCGATCTGAAAAAGTTATTATATCTTAAACGCAAGCCGAATAAATAATAAGTGCGAACACAAAAACTGAAAGATGAAGGTGGAAAATGTTTAAATTACGTCCTTGTCGAATTTTTAGGAGAACAATGGGAAATAATAGAAATGGAGTGGTTGGTAGGTGAGAGATAAATGTATACTGCCGTTTTTAATAACTGAACGGCTGGAATTTTTTCAATTGACACAGGCTGATTTGCCAGAGCTGGAAATATTGCTTGGTGATCCTGAGATCATGTATGCCTGGGAACATGGCTTTACTAAAATAGAATCACAGGCCTGGCTGAATGAAAATCTTCGCCGTTATAGCAGTGATGGTTACAGCTACTGGGCAGTTCGTAAAAAAAATGATGGCAGTCTTATTGGGGTGATGGGGATACTGAAAGAAGTGGCAGAAGGTAAGCAATATATTGGAATAGGATATATTCTGAACAAAAAATATTGGGGACAAGGCTATGCAGGAGAAGGAACTGCGGCTTTGTGTCAATATGCTTTTCGTAAACTGCAGCTGCAAACGCTTACGGCGCAGGTCAGGACGAATAATTTTGCTTCGCAGCACATTGCAGAAGGACTTGGTATGAAGGCAATGTGTAATTTTGTGAAAATTTACCGAGGTCAGGAAATGCCGCATTTTCTTTATACGCTGGATCGTGATAAATGGCTGAAGACAGCATCGAACGGAACTGTAATAATGCTGGAACTGGAAGCAAAAAAAGATTTTTTACAATTATTACTGCTGGGGGACGAAGACGAGAAAATGCTGGATCGTTATCTGAAGAGAGGAGATCTGTTTGCTTTATATAAGGGAGATCTGAAGGCGACAGTGGTCGTGACCCAGGAAAAAGAGGATGTGTTTGAAGTCAAAAACCTGGCGGTATGGCCGCAGGAACAACGTCGTGGTTATGGACGTTTTTTAATGACAGAAATGTGCCGCTTGTATAGTCGCTTGGGAACAAGAATGCTGGTCGGAACAGGTGATGTTTTTGAAACGCTGAATTTTTATCAAGCCTGTGGTTTTACAAGAAGCCATGTGATAAAAAATTTTTTTACAGATAATTATCCTCAGCCGATTTTTGAAAATGGCATACAGCTTAAAGATATGGTGTATTTAGAACGTTTTTTGAAGAACGATCGTAGGCTTAAAAAGTAAGCTGTGTTATGAGATCTATAGTTGTAATGATAAGCTGTACATATAATAAAAAGCGATGTTTCATTTGAAACATCGCTTTTTGCTTTTATGCTGTTATCTGATAGCCGTTGGTTCTTAATGCAGCAGCAGCCTTCTGCAGATGGGATTCTTTGATAAGGATATAGTCAGTATTATAGGTTGAAACGGCAAAAATACTGATACCGGCATTTGCCAGCAGACTGGAAATTTTAGCGAGGATACCGACTAAAGCAAAATCAAGTACGCCGCAGATCTTTAAAGCCCGCCAGCCTCGTTCACATTGCAGAACTGCTGCAGGAAGGTCGGTTTCAGGGCAGACCAGGGACAATTCTTCAGCAGTTTTACTAAAAAAAAACAGCGGCATCTGCCAGTTTATTTGAGAAGTATCCTGAATCTGGCACACAGCAAAGGTTTGTGGTAGAATCTGTAATTGCATATAATTGCTCCTTAAAATATTAATGATACTTTAAGTATAAGCAGTACAGTCGATTACTGCAAATTTATTTGCCAGAGAATATCTGTCCGGCTACGGCAACAGCATTGAGGACTTTAGGGAAACCCGTATAAGGTATGCAGTGCAGAAATGCTTCGATAATTTTTTCTTCTTTTATGCCAACATGTAATGCTGCGTTGATATGTACCTGCAGCTGGGCTTCGCAGCCGCCTGCAGTCAAAAGGCTGGACAGCGTCAGCAGTTCTCGTTCCTGCAGACTGAGCCCGGGACGTTCGTAAATCTGGCCAAAAGCAAATTCAATGATATAGCGGGCCAAATCAGGAGCAATATCACTGAGATTTTCGATGACGTTACTGCCTGCAGTCCCATCGATTTTCTTTAAATTTTCTAAACCTGTTTTAAAATAATTATCAGACATTTACATTCACCTCCAAAATGATTACAATGAAAGTATAAATTTTAGACTATACTCTAAGTCAAGGATTAAGGATAAAAAATGAAAATTGGTGCATTTGCGGAATTAACTGGGATCAGTGCTTATACTTTGAGATATTATGAAAAAAAGGGCCTGTTGTTTGTTAAACGTGATCAAAATGGCTGTCGCAATTATCTGGCCGAAGATAGGGAATGGGTACAGTTTTTGTGTAAATTAAAAGCGACAGGGATGCTGCTGCGTGATATAAAGAGATATGCACAGCTGCGTTATAATGGGGACGGTACTATTGCCGAGCGGTTGGAGCTTTTGCTGAAACATCAGGTTTATGTAGCTGAAGAAGTACATAAATGGCAACAATACAGTGAAAATCTGCAGGCTAAAATAGCTGTTTATCAAGAACAATTATTACAGCAGCGACAGAATGCAGGTCTGAAATAGCAGTATACTCAGGTTATATTACGGCAATTATAAATACAGGATGTAAATTCTTTATCAGCGGATGAAGAAAATGATTGGGTGTTCTAAGTCACGCCTTGTTTTTGAAAGGTGTAGATTTGGACACTTTTTTTGAAGGGAGCAGACAAATGGTAAAAATTTATAATTTTTTGTGTACAGAAGCAAAAACTATCAGAGAAAAAGTTTTTATGGAAGAACAAGGTTTTAAAAATGAATTTGATGAATATGACGAAATGGTTCCGCATGCACTACTATTTATGGAAGGGCGTGCTGTGGCGACAGGAAGGTTACTTCCGGGAGAGCGGTCGGGGGATTTTATTATTGGGAGGGTGGCTGTTTTGCCGGAGTTCCGTGGCAGAAATTTAGGGGCACAGATCATGCTGGCACTGGAACAGGAAGCACGCAGAGTTGGCGGTAAGCGGATCAGTTTGTCCGCTCAATGCCGTGCCAGTGGCTTTTACCAGACTTTAGGCTACCGGGAAATTGGTGAGGCATATTTGGATGAATTTTGTCCGCATATTTTAATGGAAAAAAGCCTGTAAAATAAAAAACAGATTTTGATGAAGTTTTAGTAAAAGCAATTTTCATTAAATATGTGGATAAAACTGTGGGTTATGTTGATAAAAACTCAAAGCAATGGTAATAGAAGCAAAGCTGGAGGAAGTTTTGGCTGCAAAGAATGTTGCAGCAATGTTTCACGTGAAACATTGCCTGGAAGAAGCTGTGTAAAAGACGATGATTTGAAAGAAAGTAAGTGAATTTTAGTTTTTGCTATAGGTGAAACACTTAATTTGTGATAAAATGGGAAACAGATGAAATTCAAATAATTTATTTTGAAGATATTAAGGGTGAGGTGAAGATTTTGGTTAAGGTTATCGCTATTGCCAATCAGAAAGGCGGCGTCGGTAAAACTACGACTACTGTCAATTTGGCGGCGTGTCTGGCACAGAAGGGACGCAAAGTATTATTGATAGATTCTGATCCGCAGGGGAATTCTACCAGCGGGTTGGGGTTTGATAAGCGCGATATCAAAAAGTGTATTTATGATACGTTGATCGATGATGTGCCGATGAAAGAATTGATCATCCATAGTTCCTATGATAATTTGGACGTACTGCCGGCGACGATCCAGCTGGCAGGAGCCGAGATCGAACTGGTAAGTCTGATGAACAGAGAAGGCCGCCTGAAAAGCTCATTGGAACGTGTTAAGCACGACTATGATTATGTGCTGATCGACTGCCCTCCGTCTTTAGGACTGCTGACTATCAACGCACTGACGGCTGCCAGTTCGGTGCTGATCCCTATTCAGTGCGAATTTTACGCCCTGGAGGGTGTCAGTCAGCTGATGAATACGATAAAATTAGTGCAGAGAAATCTTAATCCGGCTTTAAAGCTGGAGGGCGTAGTGATGACGATGTATGACGCGCGGACCAATTTATCGGCCGACGTTGTCGATGAAGTAAAAAAATATTTTGAAACGAAAATGTACAATACTATTATCCCGCGCAACGTACGCTTGAGTGAAGCTCCCAGCCATGGACAGCCGGTCATTGTCTACGACCCAAAATCCAAGGGTGCGATGGTTTACCAGGAACTGGCACGGGAGGTAATCGGTGATGAATAAAAAAGGTTTAGGCAAAGGTTTGGGTGCAATTTTTGGTGATGCAGCCGATCCGGTCAATACAGCGGTAGAACCGGTACGTAGTGACGAAGAAAAGAAGGAGCTGCTTCTGAAAGATATTGTTCCTAATCCACATCAGCCGCGGCAGGTTTTTGATGCAGTGAAACTGGCAGAATTAGTTGAATCTATCAAGCTGCATGGAGTAATTCAGCCGTTGGTAGTACGTAAACACGGACGTAAATATGAGATCGTTGCCGGAGAGCGTCGCTGGCGTGCTTCCAAGGAAGCCAAGCTGAAAACTGTTCCGGTTATTATTCGTGATTATGATGATGCAACGATGATGGAAATTGCTTTGGTAGAAAATATTCAGCGTCATGATCTTAATCCGCTGGAAGAAGCAGAAGGCATCAAACGGCTGATGACCGAATGCAAGCTGACACAGGAAGATGCTGCGAAAAAAGTTGGCCGCAGCCGTACTGCTGTTGCTAATCTGCTGCGGCTGTTAAATTTACCGCAGCAGATCAGAGAATATGTTTCACGTGAAACATTGACGATGGGGCAGGTAAAACCGCTGCTTTCTTTGGATAATGAAAAGCAGCAGCTTGAAGTTGCTGCGGCCATTATTGAAAAAGGCTGGAGTTCACGGACAGTGGAAGACGTTGTCAAAGAGCTGAAAACTGGGCGCAGATTCAAAGTTACTGAAGAAGCGGTAATTGTTGCTGAGGAAAAAGCAAACAATAAAAAAGGAAAGGCAGCCGCGGCAGGAGATGTTTTTACCAGCGATTTTCAAAACAGGTTGGTAGAATTATTAGGAACAAAGGTCAAAGTTGTGCCCAAGGATGAAAAAAAAGGCAAAATAGAAATAGAATATTATTCACCTGAGGATCTGGAGCGGATATATGATTTGCTGAACAGACCGGCGCAGCAGACATTAAAAAGGAAGAAGCCCTGGCTGTCTGTTTAAAATAAAGTGTTGCTGCATTGGTGAAAGAATGAAGTAAGTGCAAAGGATCTGGCACGAGCAGCGCTTACCGGGAGGGGAATTATGGTCGGTTTGGGAACGCTGGTTAACTCCGGAGCGATTTTAGCCGGAGCGGGCGCAGGATTATTGCTGCGCCGCGGACTGCCGGAAAAATGGCAGGAAAGCATCATGCAGGGTGTGGCACTGTGTATCATTGTTATAGGTGTACAGATGGCTTTTAAAAGTGAAAATATCATGGTTGTTATTTTCAGTATTGTTTTAGGTGCTATCGTTGGCGAAGGTATCGATATCGATACGAAGCTGCAAAGATTTGGAGATTGGATCGGCAGTAAGCTGATTGGCGGACATGATGCCGGAGCGGCCAAAGCTATTGGAGAAGGTTTTGTTGCTGCCAGCCTGATTTATTGTGTAGGCGCAATGGCGATTATCGGCAGTTTGCAGGATGGATTAAAAGGTGATACAACGATCTTATTCGCTAAATCGACTTTGGATGGTATCATTGCGATTATACTGACGGCCAATCTTGGTATCGGCGTCGCTTTGTCAGCAGTAAGCGTACTGTTATATCAGGGTACTTTGACTTTGCTGGCCGGGGTACTGGAACCGGTCTTAACTACCAGTATTTTAAATGAAGTAACTGCTACGGGCGGTATGCTGATTATGGCGATCGGTGTCAATATGCTGAAAGTGGTGCAGATTCGTATTTCTAATCTGTTGCCGGCAGTGCTTTGGGCCGGGATCATCGTTGCAGTTTCAGGTCTTTTATAAAGGGAGAAGGAAGAACAATGGAACAGATCAATCAAATTTTGGGCAATAATCTGCTGTTTATAATAGCGGTACTACTGGTCTTGATAGTATTTTTGCTGGTGATGCTGGTAAATATGAATAGTAAGCTGAGAAAATTACAGTGGAAGTATGATTATTTTACTAAAGGCACAACTATGGATTTGGACGAAGTACTTACTCAGACGCTGGAAGATGTGCGCAGTGCGGAAGCCAAAATAACAGCTTTGGAAAAGAGCCGTGATGATCTGCGGCTGCGGTTAAAAAGTTGTGTGCAGAATTTACGCGTGTTAAGATATAATGCTTTTGATAATACTGGAAGTGATTTAAGTTATTCTGTAGCTCTGGTTGATGAAGAAAATAATGGTGTGGTGCTTTCAAGCATTTATGGCAGAGAAGAAAATCGCTGTTATGCCAAACCGGTTATAGCTGGAAAATCCCAGTATGTACTTTCCAAAGAAGAACAGGAAGTATTGCAGCAAAAGTGATAAAACAGACAAAAAAAGCATCGTTTTAAACGGCTTGTAAGGCTGGCGAAATCAAAAACGAATAGAATGGACTGTATCATAAAGGAAAAACGCTCACAAGCGATTTGTGGGCGTTTTTTCTGTGTTGACCTTAATCAGCAAATGGATCTTCACTAAGTCTTTTTTTGCCATATAAAGTTTTTAAATTTGTGCTTGTGTTTTTATAATTTTTATCTGCCAGCGAGTTTGTTTCTTCCAAAACAGGAAAAGGAATCTGCATGATATTGATAAGCGTATCAAAAATAAGGTCATTAGTAAAATAGGCTGACGTATGCTTCTTTAAAATAGCCATAGTATGCGGGTATTTTTGAATATAGTTATCAGAGAAATACATATACAATGGAATGCGTGCCATATCGAAAGTAAATCTGGAAGCGTCGTGACCAAGACCTGCATCAACATCATCGGCATGATCTGAAAAATAAATCAGCCCCTGAAAGTTTGGCAGATCTTTTACCGCACTAAAAAGCTGCTTCATGACAAAATCGTTGTAAAGAATACTGTTATCATACTTATCAATATGAGATTTTCCCGTCCAGCGATTAAACGCATGCGGATAACGTTCTTCGTAAGAACCATGATTACCCATCAGATGCACAACTATCAGGGCTTTGTCGAATACCGGCAGTTTTTTTAAAACATCTACCAGACTCAAGTCGAAATGAGTAGTTTGAGTAGTTTCTCCCAGATGTCCGTTTAACCAGTATTGTGTTTGTGACTGATCAGCAATTACGGAAACCGGAGTATCCCAAGCGCCGTATTTTACCTGATTGCTTATCCATACAGTATGAAAGTCTGCTGCCTGAGCAATTTCTATAATAGATGCTGCCTGTTCCAGAGGCAGAGTATTATACTGATTTTTAGCTGTTAGAGCATAAGTCAGAACGGGAACAGTATGACTGTGACAGGAATAGGCGTTATCAAAAAGCAGAAAGCCATGCTGGTTTTTGATTGATTGAAGCCATGGTGTCGTAGGCCGGTGATAACCGTAAGCAGACATGTGGCCTTTATTTTGCGATTCGCCTATAACCAGAACGTAGACACCTGCAGCGTTTTTGGGAAGGGATTTTAAAGACCCAAGTATTTTTTGACGGGCGTTTTTTTGGGCAGAAAAATTATCATATTGAGCCAAAGCATTTCTTGTCTCCCGTAATGTATTGGTAAAAAAATTATCAGGGGTTATAGAACTTTTATATACTGTCAGCAGGTTAAGAAGCACAAATACAGCAATCGCTACTGGAGGCATATTATTTATGCGGCAGCTTTTAAGACGCAAGTGTAAAAGCAGAGAAAACACCAGATAAACAAGAACAAGAAAAAGAAATAATAATAAAGTCTGCCCAGTAAAGTTTGTTTGCAGATATTCGTAACTTTCAGAAACATTGGTTTGTAATAGTGCAAGAATTGTTGTGGCAGTGGGGAAACTTTGGCTGGAAGTATAATAACCCCAAACTGCTGTTGAAAGAAGAAACGTACAGATTTGGAGTAACAGTACTACTGGAGAAAGAAGTCGTAGAGTTTTATATGCGGTACTGTAATAATACAGAAAAAAAATGATATTGGTAAATGAAAGTGAAAATATAGAATAATAAGCTATATTGACGGAAGTTATAACTTCGCCGGCTGCGGTTTTACAAAATAGCAGTGATAAAAGCGGCAGCAGAGCTAATAAATAATTGTAAAAATAAATTCTGGAATAGGAGAATATTGATGTAAGGCAGCTCGTAATAAATACGGTGAATAACAGCTGCTTTGTTTTGGTAATAATAAAAGTTCCGCTGCCAAGCAGCTGTAGGATTAGCAGGACTGCAAATAAAATAAGAAAAAAGTGCCTAAATTGTTTGGTGAAAATATTTTTCATAAGTAATAATTTGTTTTTTATCATTATATGCAATAAAATCGCCTCCGAACAAATATTTTAGCACATTTGCCCCCCCCCCACAAGACCGCAAAACTAAAAAGAGGTTATAATAGCTGTTATTTATTTGGAGGAAATAAAAAAGCGATTCCTAATAATTTAGAAATCGCTTTTTTAATGTTTACATATATATATTGGTAATTCTTATTTTTGTAGAAAAAGATGAGCAGTTCTACGCACTACATATTTCCGTGGAACAGCTGCAGAAGGATGAACATTATTTGCGCGCTCATCAGGTACTTAAACCAGATTTTAGCATAAATAAATCCCTGTGGACTTACTTCATAGGCACCGGCAATACGTCCCTGGACACCATAAGACTCCAAAGCAGAAAGAAATAACAGCATACATCCGGGTTCCCAGCTGTCACCGGTAATGAGCCAGATACAGTAGAATAAGAAAAGAATATCAATGAGAAAATAAATCAGAAAAAAAATAGTGGTTTTATCAATAAAAACAACATGTACCTTTTTGGTACTTCTGCGCGCTTCGACTATGGCCCGGAAGTTATGCAGGAATAAAGCCAGCTCCCGGTGATATATGAAGGAAAAAACTTTCGCACATAAAAAAAGTAAGGGTATATAATGCATAGGAGCTCCTATCTGTAATCGATTAACATACAAGGATATTATACATCATATCAAGAAAAGCTGCCAAGCCATTTCCATGAATTTTGTATACAGTCTATGCTGAATGGAAAAAAGTATCTTGGATACGGATTAAAATAAAAAAAGTCCAAAAAATACAAAATCGTAAGGTAAATTATTTGTTTTTTGTATGGATTTACAAAAAAAGAGTTGACAAAAGTGTGAAAAATTATTTATAATTGTGAGCAGATAGTTACAAACGTAGCTTTGCCAGGAAAATACTGTTAAGAGGGGAACAGCGTCGGCTGCTGCATAGAAGTAACCAATTTATACTATTATAGGAAAAGGGGAAAGAACAAATGAAAACCTGGAAAAAAGTTGCCAGTGCTGCTTTGGCAGCGATGGTATTTGCTTCGCTGACAGCAGGCTGCGGCGGCGGAGACAAAAAGAAAGAGGCTGCAAACAGCAACGAAATCGTAGTAGGTGCAAGCTTTGAGCTGACCGGTAATGTCGCCAATTACGGCAAGTCTACTCTTTCAGGCTTAAAAATGGCTTTTGATGAAGTAAATAAAGCCGGCGGTATTGATGGTAAAAAATTGCGTATCGTGGAAAGCGATAACAAGTCGGAACCTTCTGAAGCAGGTAACTCGGTTACCAAACTCGTCACTCAGGATAAGGTAATAGCTGTTGTCGGACCGGCAACCAGCGGTTGTGTAGCTGCTTCCACACCTATCACTACTGCTAATAAAGTGCCTTTGATTGCACCTTGTGCAACTGCGCCGAACATTACTGTCGAAAATGGAAAAGTAAAAGAATTTGTGTTCCGTTCCTGCTTTATCGATCCCTTCCAGGGACGTGTTATGGCAGAATTTGCTGATAAAAACCTGAAAGTAAAAAATGTAGCGATTTTGTATGATGCTTCCAGTGATTATTCCAAAGGCTTAGCTGAAGTATTTACTAAAACTATGGAAGAAAAAGGCGGCAAGATCGTCGCTAAAGAAGCTTTTCTTGCTAAAGACCTTGATTTTAAATCTGCCCTGACGAAAATCAAATCCACTAATCCGGAAGCAATCTATATTCCCGGGTATTATGAAGAAGTTGCTAAAATCATTAAACAAACACGTGAATTGGGGTTGAATGTTCCGCTTTTGGGATGCGATGGCTGGGATAGTCCGAAGCTTGTTGAAATCGGCGGTCCCGAAGCTTTGAACAATACCTATTTCTCCAGCGCTTATTCCGCACAGGATAAAGAGCCTTCCGTACAAAAATTCATCGCCGGTTATAAAGCTATGTATAATAAAGAGCCTGATGTTTTCTGTATGCAGGGTTATAATGCCGGTCTGATTTTAGCTGACGCTATTAAACGTGCAGGAACTACTGACGGTACTAAATTGGCTGCGGCTATTGCTGCGACTAAAGACTTGTCTGTTGCCAGTGGTAAATTGACTTATGACGCAGATCATAACCCGATCACCAGCGCCATTATTATTGAATTAAAAGACGGCGTTCAGACCTTCAAAGAAAAAATCACGCTGTAATTCAGATAAAAAAACTGTTTGCAAAAGAATATATAATATAGAACCCAGGTAGACCCATTGTTTTTTAGATGTTTTTTAGTCCGGCGTGTTTTAAACGCGCCAGATTAAATATATTTTGCAGTTTTCATCAGAGGGGGAAAAACAATGAAAAAAGTTACCAAGGTATTCTCAGTAATGGTAGCAAGCGTAGCTTTAGCAGCTATGCTCAGCGGCTGCGGCGGCGATAAAAAACCGGCCGGCGGCGATACCATCAAGGTCGGCGGTAATCTTGAGATGACCGGCGGCAGTGCCAGTTTTGGTATTTCTTCGAAAAATGCTATTGAGCTGGCTTTCAAAAACATTAATGACAAAGGTGGCATTAATGGCAAAAAACTGGAGCTTGTTGTGGCGGATAACAAGTCCGAAGCAGCAGAAGCTACCAATGCCATGCAGAAGCTGGTCTCTCAGGACAAGGTTGTTGCCGTTATCGGCCCAAACCTTTCCTCGGCTACGATAGCCGCAGGCGCGATCAATAACGGCAGTAAAGTGCTGGATATTGCTCCTATGGCTACCAACCCTAACGTTACAGTTGATCCGGCGACAGGAAAAACAAAAGAATATAATTTCCGCGCTTGCTTTATTGATCCGTTCCAGGGTACTGTTATGGCAAACTTTGCTAAAAATGATTTACAGGCAACAAAAGCAGCGATCCTTATCGATAATTCTTCTGACTATGCCAAAGGTCTGGCGGCGTTCTTTAAAGAGAACTTTATCAAGAACGGCGGCACTGTTGTGGCTGAAGAATCCTATCTGCAAAAGGATACCGATTTTAAAGCTACTTTGACTAAAATCAAAGCTGCGGCTCCGGATATTCTGTATGTTCCCGGCTATTATCAGGAAGTTGGTATGATCGTTAAGCAGGGCCGTGAGATGGGTATCGAGATCCCCATGGCCGGCGGCGATGGCTGGGATAGCGCTAAACTGCCTGAAATAGCAGGTAAGGCGGCACTCAATAATACTTATTTCTCAAGCCTTTATTCTCCTGATGACGATTCTGCTTTGAATAAAGCGTTTGTCAGCGAGTATGAAAAGGCTTATAAAGTAAAACCAGACGTTTTTGCAGCGCTTGCTTATGACTCTGCTTTGCTGGTTGCCGAGGCAATCAAAAATGCAGGCGATACCGATCCGGTGAAAATCGCTCAGTCTATGGCCAAGATCAACGGTTTCCAGGGCGTATCAGGTACCGTAACCTTTGACGCGCAGCATAATCCGGTTAAAAGTGCTGTAATTATCGAACATAAAGACGGCGCTCAAACCTTCAGGACAAAAATCAATCCTTGATAAAAATCCACAATTAATTTTTGCAATGGTGCGGGCTGTGGTATTACCACAGCCTCATTGCGTTTAATCCACGAGATCAGGAGGACGGGAATTATGGACATGGGTTCCTTTATGCAACAATTTGTCCAACAGCTTATTAACGGCATTTCGTTGGGCAGTATTTATGCGCTGGTAGCATTGGGATACACGATGATCTATGGTATCATCAAGCTTATCAACTTCGCTCATGGCGATATTTACATGTTGGGTGCGTATTTCGGCTTTATAGCAACTACAATGTTTGGCTTTTCTTTTATTCCGGCTATACTCTTTTCTATGGCCTGTGCCGCATTAGCCGGTATTATTATTGAACGCGTGGCTTATAGGCCGATGCGTAATGCTCCAAGAATCGCAATCTTAATTACGGCAATCGGTGTATCTTTCTTTCTGGAATACAGTATGATCCTTATTGCAACGCCGCAGCCGCGTACGTTCCCGGCTGTGTTTGAAGCGACTATTTATCATTTTGGACCGTTGGTAGTAAACAGCCAGCAGATCGTTATCCTGATCAGTGCGCTGATTTTGATGGCCGTACTGACTTACATTGTACAAAACACCAAAGCGGGCAAAGCGATGCGTGCAGTATCTTTTGATGCTGATGCCGCCCGTTTGATGGGTATTAATATTGACCGTGTTATTTCCATGACTTTTGCTTTAGGTTCTGCTTTGGCAGCAGCCGGCGGTGTTTTGGTAGGTATCTATTATAACTCTATCGATCCTCTGATGGGCATGGTGCCTGGCATCAAGGCTTTCGTTGCCGCAGTTCTCGGCGGTATTGGCATTATTCCCGGCGCTATGCTGGGAGGGATTATCCTGGGCGTTGTTGAGGCGATGGTCAGCGGTTTCTTTTCTTCAACCTTCCGCGATGCTGCGGCATTTGCTATCCTGATCCTTATTTTGCTCTATAAACCTGCCGGTATATTGGGCAAAAATGTACGTGAGAAAGTGTAGGTGAGAGCTATGAATGCATTGAGAAAAAAAGATTTGCTGACATTGGTAGCCTGCGCTGTGCTTTTTGCTGTTATGCAGGGATTGATGATGGCAGAGATCATCGGACCTTTCTGGGAACTGAATATCGTTCTGATTTGTATTAATATTATTCTTTCAGTCAGCTTGAACCTGATCAATGGTTACACAGGCCAGTTTTCTATCGGACATGCGGGCTTTTTGGCGGTTGGTGCTTATACCGGCGCTATCGTTACGGTCAAGCTTGGTTTTTCATATGAGCTGGCATTGATAGCGGGCACAGTTGCTGCCGGCTTTTTGGGATTTTTGATCGGTTTGCCGACATTACGTCTGAATGGCGATTATCTGGCGATCGCGACACTTGGTTTAGGTGAGATCATTCGTATCTGTATCCTGAATATCGATTATGTGGGCGGTGCTTCCGGACTGATGGGCATACCCCGTTTGACCAATTTCCCCTGGGTTTTCTGGATTATGATCTTCATCATTTTCTTTATTAAAAATTTCAAGAATTCAGCGCCAGGACGCTGTTGTCTGGCAATTCGCGAGAATGAGATCGCTGCTGATACTATGGGTATCGACACTACGAAATACAAAGTTATGGCGTTTACGCTGGGGGCTGCTTTTGCCGGCACTGCAGGCGTATTGTTCTCGCATTACTTTTATATTGCACATCCGGCATCCTTTACTTTCATGCGTTCTTTCGATATTCTGACTATGGTCGTTTTAGGCGGCCTGGGCTCGATGACAGGCGCTATTACCGGCGCTGTGCTGCTGACTTTTATTTCTGCTTATCTGGCAGAATATCCTGAATGGCGGATGATAATTTACTCGATTACTCTGATCGTCCTGATGCTGCGCCGTCCGCAGGGACTGTTCGGTAATAAGGAGCTCAGCTTGAAAATGTTTCATTTAGGAGGTGGCAAAGATGGAAGCACTGCTGAAAGTAAATGATATTTCGATGGTTTTCGGCGGCTTGCGTGCTGTCTCCAACTTTTCCATGGAAATCAAAGCAGGTGAGCTGATTGGGCTGATCGGTCCCAACGGAGCCGGAAAAACTACGGCTTTTAATATGATTACCGGTGTTTATACACCTACTGAAGGCGAGATAATGTTCAACGGTACGCGAACCAGCGGTAAAAAATCGTATCAGGTAACGCAGCTGGGAATGGCGCGTACTTTCCAGAATATCAGACTTTTTTCCGAGCTTTCGGTTATCGACAATGTCAAAATTGCTTATAATATGCATGTCAAATATACTTTAGGCGAGGCGATTGCCCGGGTTGGCCGTTATTTCAGCGAAGAGGATGAAATTACCAAAAAAGCCCTGGAGCTTTTAAAAATCTTTAAGCTGGAAGATAAAGCTTATGAAACAGCAAAAAATCTTCCCTATGGTGAACAGAGACGGCTGGAGATTGCCCGCGCACTGGCCACGGAACCGAAGCTGCTGCTTTTGGACGAACCGGCTGCAGGTATGAATCCACAGGAAACTAAAGAGCTGATGGAAATGATCCGCTGGATCAGAGATAAATTCAGCTTGTCGATTTTGCTGATCGAACATGATATGGGTTTGGTTATGGGGGTCTGCGAGCGGATATATGTTCTGGAATATGGTTTTTGTATTGCCAGCGGCACGCCTGATGAAATCAAAAATAATAAACGCGTTATCGAAGCATACTTGGGCGAGGAGGTGTCCTGATGTTAAAGGTAGACAATATCGATGTATATTATGGTGCTATCCACGCTATCAAGGGCATCAGTATCGAGGTACCGAAAGGTGAGATCGTAACTCTGGTAGGGTCTAACGGCGCCGGCAAAAGCACAACGCTGAGGACTATTTCCGGGCTGATGAAACCGAAAAACGGCACGATCTTGTTTGAAGATAAAAATATCGTCGGCGTACAGGCACATAAAATTGTGGGTATGGGCCTATGTCAGGTTCCGGAAGGAAGGCATGTTTTTGCAAATATGTCGGTCATGGAAAACCTGGAACTGGGTGCATACCTGCGTAATGATAAGGATGGTATTGCCCGCGATCTGGAAGACGTTTTTAAAAAATTTCCTAGACTGCTGGAACGTAAGGACCAGATTTCAGGAACGCTTTCCGGCGGTGAGCAGCAAATGCTGGCTATGGGACGGGCTTTGATGAGCAGGCCGAGACTTTTGCTGTTGGATGAACCATCAATGGGTCTGGCACCATTGCTTGTTAAAGAAATTTTTAATATAATAAAAGAAATAAACGAGAGCGGTACAACGGTGCTTTTGGTAGAACAAAATGCCAATATGGCTTTATCAATTGCCGATAAAGCTTATGTATTGGAAACCGGCCGCATCGCTTTGGCAGGTACAGCACAGGAATTAGCCAGCAGTGAAGCTGTGCGTAAGGCTTATTTGGGCGGCTGATGCCGGAAAAGGAGCGTGTTTACAATGCTAGTTAAAGACTTTATGACACCTAACGTATTAACGATTTCAGAAGACAAAAGCATGCTGGAAGCCCGGGAACTGATGAAGAGCAGTGCTTTTCGCCGTATTCCGGTTGTAGATGATATCAAAAGAGTGATGGGCATTATCACTGATGGCGACGTTGGGCGCACTTCACCTTCTGATGCCAGTACTTTATCACGTTATGAAGCTAATTATCTGCTGTCACGTCTGAAGGTACGCGACGTAATGACCCGCGATGTGATTACTGTGCGTGATAACAGTGCAATTGAGGATGTCGCCTATATATTGTATAAACATAAGATCAACGCTCTGCCTGTTGTGAATGAAGATAACAGGCTGTGCGGCATTATTACGGACAGCGATATTTTCCGTGCTTTCGTTACCATCATGGGCATTGCTAAAAGCTGCACTCGTATCACGATCGATGTTACTGATAAGGTCGGCGTTATTGCCGATATTGGCGGTATGTTCCGCGATCAGGGCATCAATATCATTTCTGTTGTAACCAAGCGTAATGATGCAGATACTACGGAGCTGACTATTCGCGCTGACCTTTCGCAGCATGGTATGGATATTATTGAGCAGATCCGTGAAGCCGGTTACGATGTAACGGATATCAGTACGGTGAAGGGTGTAGAATAAGCTATGTTGGACGCTAAGTTCAATGTCGGCGATGTAGTGCGGATGAAAAAAGCTCATCCCTGCGGGTCCTTTGAATGGGAAATTACCCGTACAGGAATGGATTTTGGTTTAAAATGCAGGGGCTGCGGTCATTTTGTAATGATTGCCAGGCCTAAGTTCATTAAAGCTGTAAAAGCTGTGGTTTCTGCGGCCGATCAGTAAAATAGCAAAAAGCTCTGCTTTAAGGCAGAGCTTTTTAATTAAAAATATTGAAAGAGAGCGGCGCAAAATGCAGATTACAGCTTTAGATCATTTGGTTTTGACAACGAGTAATTTTGAACTCTGCGTCTGGTTCTATCGTGATGTCCTGGGGATGGAACTGTTGTGCCAGAACGACCATTATGCATTTCGCTTCGGTATGCAGAAGATCAATGTTCATCGTTGTCCTGCGGAATTTTTGCCGGCGGCCGGAAATGTGGCTTACGGCAGTCTGGATATTTGTCTGCTGACGGTAACGGAACTGCCCATTGTTTATCAGGAGCTGGCAAAGCATGGTATCGCGGTTGAAGTTGGCATCGTCGAGCGTAATGGTGCTTTAGGGAAAATGCAGAGCCTTTATGTGCGTGACCCTGATAACAATCTGGTCGAAATCAGCAGATATGAATGAAAACGGTTGAAAAACAAGCCCCCTGTTTCTGATGAAACGGAGGGCTTGTTTTTTATAAAGGTTGAAGTGACGTTGCAGGGCAAAGAGTACAAGGCTCTGTTCCGGTGTGATAGTAACAGTTTCCGGAATTTGATGATTTTATTCCAGTTTACTTTTAAAGGTCCAGCCGGCAATACTTAGTGTTAAAACAGCTATTAAGGCCAGCGGTATCAAATTTATCAGCACATGATACATATCCATATTTTTCAGCAGTACGCCTTTGGCAATGACCAGAAAGAAACGCAGCGGATTAAGGTAAGTGAGGTATTGCAGTATGACCGGCATATTATCAATAGGCGAGATAAATCCTGATAACAATACGGCAGGCATCTGAAAGGTAAAGACACCTAAAATAGCCTGCTGCTGCGTTCTGCATAAGGATGAAATAAACAGACCGACACCGACTAAAGCTAAAAGAGCGACAAAGTCAGCTGCTAAAAAAACTGCAAGCGAACCAACCAAAGGAAAATCAAAAAAGTGTACTGAAATAGCAAGCATCACCATTGTCAGAAGCCAGGCTAAGAGCTGGGCCGGTACGGCTTTGCCGATGAGGATCTCGGTAGAAGACAGAGGGCTGACAATGAGCTGGTCAAAAGTACCGACTTCTTTTTCACGGGCAATAGACAGCGATGTCAGTAAAAGCACAATGACCATCGAGAGCATAGCCATCAGGGAAACGAGTGAGTAATACTTATAATCAAGGTTGACATTGAACCAGTTTCTGGTGACTATTTCCAAGCGTGGCTCGCTGCCGGATAATTCTTTGGCATAGCTTTGGATGATCTGTGTAGCATAGCTGCCGATGATCGAAGCGGAATTGGTCTGCCTGCCGTCTGTTATCAGCTGCACGCTGGCGCCGGTCTTGTTTTTTATAGATACGGCAAAATCAGGAGGTATTTCCAGAGCCAGGCTTGCTTTTTGGATATCAATGCTTTGTTTGAGCTGTTCAGGCGTGTCAACAACCGCTACAGAGTTGAACCAGGGCGAATTTGCAAAATGGCTGATCAGTTCGCGGGAATAGTAGCTGCGGCTGTTATCCAGCACTAACATATCAATATTTTTTACTTCCATTGTTACAGCGTTGGCGAAAACAATAAGCTGAATAATAGGCATGATGGTAACGATCATTCTGCTGCGGGGATCTTTCCAGATTGCTTTAAATTCTTTAATGATCAGCGTCAATAATCGTGTTGTCATTTTTCCAACCTCACTAACGTATTTTTATAAACTAAAAATAACAACACAAGGCACAGACAGCTTAAATAAACGGTGTTGATCAGAACTATATCACTGATAGTTCCTGCTAAAAACTCACTTTCAATAAACGACACAAAATAACGCTGCGGTAAAACTGCTGTTAAATATCTGAAAAAAGCAGGCATGGATGAAATCGGAAACATCAGCCCGGAAAGGAGCAGTGCCGGTAAAAAACCCATGACTAAAGAGATTTGGCAGGCCAGAAATTGATTTTTAAAAATCGTGGATACCAGTAAGCCGATGCCCATACAGGTCAGCAAAAACAGGCTGCCCACCAAAAATAGTATGATATAAGAACCGCGGAAGGGCAGATCAAAAACAGCGATGCATAAAAACACGTTAAACAAAAGCGAGCAGATGCCCAAAATATAGTAGGAAAAATATTTTCCGGCTACAAAATGCAATCTGCTGAGCCTGGTGCTTAACAAAGCTTCCATTGTACCCCGTTCCCATTCCCTGGCTACGACAAGCGCTGTTAAAAGGATACCGACCAGACTTAGGGTTACAGCCAGAGAACCGGGCAAAATAAAATAATGGCTGTCAAGCTTCTCGTTATACCAGATCCGCAGCTGTGGATCTATCAGACTTACCTGTTGCTTACTGTAGCCGGTCGTTTCCAGCCACTGATAAATAACGCCGCTGGCATAGCTTTGGACATAGTTGGCAGTGTTGGTTTCGCTGCCGTCGGTAATGACCAGGATCTGTGCAGTGCGGCCATTGTTAAGAGTGACAGTAAAATCGTTAGGCACGATCACGGCTCCCTGAAGTTTGGAATTGACGATATCGCTGTACATGGCGTCCTTGTCATCGTAGACCTTCGTTCTGATATACTGATTATTACTGAAAGACCTGGCCAGAGAAACTACTCTGGGGTTGGCGTCATCCAGCTTAAGGCCCAGATTGATATTGACGGAGTCGACATTGATGCCATACATATAAATCAAAGACAGCAGCGTCGGCAAGATAAAAGCAATCAAAATACTGCTGGGATCGCGAAAGATCTGCAGGAATTCTTTTTTGATAAAAGCCCATAAAATTCTCATAGCCGTCCGCTTTCTGCATCTTTGCGGTTAATAAGCGTAATAAAGGCTTCTTCCATCGTCGCAGCAGCTGCCTGCGCTTTTAAAGCTGCCGGAGTGCCGACGGCTATAGTTTCGCCCTGATAAAATAAACTGATGTTATCACAATATTCCGCTTCATCCATAAAATGAGTAGTAATCAAAATCGTGACGCCTTTTTTTGCCAGGGCGCGCAGATGACACCAAAATTCTTTGCGGGTGACCACGTCTACGCCGGAGGTGGCTTCGTCCAGAAATAAGATCGGCGGATTATGGATGAGCGCGCAGGCTAAAGATAAGCGCTGTTTGATGCCCAAAGGCAGTTTTTCTGACAGCTGGTCAAAATAGACAGTCAAACCAAAATAAGACGCGATGCTGCCGACACGTTCTTTGATTTTTGCTAGGGGAATACCGTAAATACCGGCGAAGAATTCCAGATTTTCGCGGACTGACATATTGCCGTATAATGAAAATTTCTGCGCCATATAGCCTAGATAGGAGCGGGCTAAAGTAGGATTTTTCCTGATATCTACCCCCATGATTTTTGCAGTACCGTCTGTTGGCCGGGCCAGGCCGCACATCATTTTAAAGGAGGTAGATTTGCCGGCACCATTAGGGCCCAGCAAACCAAAAATTTCACCTTTTTTGATGTGAAAGGTGTTATTTTTTACAGCGGCAAAGTTACCGTACATTTTTAAGAGGTTTAAAGCTTCCACGGGATATTCTACAGTGCTTTCCCGATAAATATAATGGGCTGCGATCTGTGATTTTTTTTCTTCATAGCCGCCCATCAGGCGGATAACTTCGCGTTCAAAATCAGCAGAAGTGGCAGCCAGTGTTTCCGGCGGACCATGAAAGATGACTTTTCCCTTATCGATAACGACGGTATTGTCAAAACTGTTAGCTTCGTCCAGATAAGCCGTAGACCAGATTACGGTGGTATCTTCTTTGATCGTCGCCCGTACCAGACGCATTAAATCGCGGCGTGAGATGGGATCTACACCAACAGAAGGCTCATCTAAGACCAGGAATTTAGGGTCTCCTAAAAGCGCGCAGGCTAAGCCAAGCTTCTGCTTCATACCGCCGGATAAATTACCGGCCAGTCGTTTTTGAAAGGGCCGCAGACCGGTAAAGTCCAAAAGTTCGTCAAAATTTTTATCGACTGATTTCAAATCTGCATAGAATTCCAGGTTTTCACGTACGCTCAGGTCTTCGTACAGTCCAAATTTTTGCGGCATATAACCTATTTGAGCGATAAGTTCTTTTTTTTGCCGGGCAGGATCATAGCCAAGGGTCGTAACGGTTCCCGAATCGGCACACAAAAGCCCGATTATGATACGCAGAAGCGTGGTTTTACCCGCGGCATCGGCACCTACGATACCTGTCATTTGTCCTGTAGGTATGGTAAGCGTCAAATCGTCTATAGCAGTCGTATGTTCAAATTTTTTAGTAATATTATTTATTACTACCGTATCCATTTTACTTACCCCGGGTATCCTTCAAATCGATCAAAACAGTCGTGGGCATTCCCTGACGCAGAAATTTATCCGGGTTATCGGCATAAACACGGATCATGTAGACTAGATCTGTACGCAGATCGGTTGTCTGTACGCTTTTGGGCGTAAATTCGCTGACAGGGGAAATATAACCGATATGACCCTGATACGTTTTCCTGGCGCCTGTCTGCGGATCAGTACTGTCGGTAATGATCTGTGCCGGCATACCATCGTAAATATTGCCCAGATCTGTTTCATTGATATAGGCTCTGACCCAGATCGGACGCGGCTTGGATAAAGTATAGACGGCCGTTCCTTTTTGAATGATCGTACCAGGCTCAACTAAACGTGCGGTAACGATGCCTTCTTCCAGTGCATAAAGTTTGGAGTAATCACTTTGCCTGGCTAAAAGATCTTTTGCGGTTACGGATGCATTATAAGCTGAGCGCGCTTCCTTCAAGGCGTTTTCCACAGTTTCAAAATCCAGCTTGGAAATAGCGCCTGTGCCATATAAAACAGTATATTTATCATAGACTGACTGCGCCTGGACCATTGCTGCATAGGCCTTGGCTACTTCACTTTCCGACTTAGCCTCCTGCAGCTTGTAATCTGCCGCGTCGATCTCTGCGACTAGGCTGCCTTCCCGTATTGTATCTCCTTCTTCAAAATACATTTTGGTGATTTGTCCCGGAACCTGAAAGCCAATATCAAATTGGCGGATATCTACATTCCCATATAGTGTTACCAGCGTAGGATCTTTTGCAGCAGGTTTCAAGAAAAACCACAGGCAGCTTATTACCGCTGTTATTACTGCTATCATGATTAAAAATTTTTTCTTCATCATACGGCTCCTTTGAGTGCTTTCTTAATTTAATAATAGAAGAAGAGCAGCCTCTTGGCAATCAACAAATCAGGGGCTTTTGTCGGATTTTGCAGTCATTGCAGCCAGCAGGGCGGGCTGGTCGATAAAGCTGCGTAGTTTGAGCCAAAAATCGAGCGGTGAAAGCGGACTGTCATGCTCGTAGCAATAGACCAATACCTGCAGATGACCATTGATGATAAATTCTATCAACAGCTGCAGCTGCGGTGTTATCTGCTGAGTAGTCAGCTGCAGGTTTTGGATCAGTACTTTCCGAATATGGTTTTTCATTTTATGGACAAAACGCGGATCGCCGTTCTGGCCTAGGAGCATTGCCAAAATACGGGCATTGCTTTTAAAAAATCTTTGTGACAACAGGCGTTCTTCTGCTGTAGGCATACCTGTGCGAAAAATACGAAGGCCATGCGGCAGAAAAGTGTCGACAAGCTGAAATAATTCATTTTCTAATTGTTTCAGCAGATCATCTGTATTATTGAAATAGGCGTAAAAAGTACTGCGGTTGTAACCGGCTTTTTTTGTAAGCTGTGAAACGGTTATTTTGTCGCAGGGCAGGGTCTGGCACAGCTGCAGAAAAGCTTCCACAATGCAGGTACGTGCTGTTGTCGGCTTAGTCATGGCAAAATCCCCTTTGCTTTTATTAATTTAATTATACTATAATTTGTCAGACTGTAAAAGAGAAGGCCGGTAAGCCGAGGGTAATTGATCGGAAACAGATCATTTATTGCCCGGGTAATATTTACAGCTTTTTTATGATGGTCAGGGCTATTTTTACGGTTCCTGGCATTTACCTGCCGCTGGGGCAGCGGTATTATATGGTTATGAAAGAGAGAGGTGAAGATAAATGACAGCCGCAACCTTTAATGCTTGTTTGAGTTTAGCAGTATTGGGTGTATTAACCTTTGCCTGCTGGCGTAAATACAGAATCTGTCTGCATACTAACGTACATAAATAAAGCGGTATCCGTGATAGGAAGTGAACCTGATGGTTGATTTGCTGGTGGTGCTGTTTTTTCCGGCAGTACTGACGGTATTGCTGAGCATAGCAGAGCTGCGCATTAAATATGCAGAAAAATAACTCCTGAATAAAATAAAAGAGCACTTCTAAACAGAAGTGCTCTTTTATTTTTTATTTATCTTCCTGCATATAGATATTCATACCTGGAACAGCGCCTTTGACGCCATTGGCGGCATAAGCTTTGCTGATGTTTTCCAGCAGGTCAAAATATACATTCCAGTAATCGGAGCCCTGGGCCCAAACACGGATCGTATATTCTACGGCATATTCTTTATAACCGGAAAGCCTGATAAAGGGCGCGGGATCATTCAGAGTCTTGTCCGTAGCTGCAACTGCCTCGGTCAGAGCTTTTTTTACAGTGGCAATATCGTTATTATAGCCGGCGCGGATCACAATATCGACGCGGCGTACCGGTTCCGAGGAAAAGTTAGTGATTTTACCGCCGGCGATCTCACTGTTCGGTACGAAAATATCTTTGTTGTCGACAGTGATGATTTTGGTGCAGAGCATGGAAATTTCTTTAACTGTACCTTCGATACCAGCTGCGGCAATATAATCGCCTGCTTTGAATGGTTTGGTGATCAGCAGCATGATACCATTGGAAAGATTGGATAAAGCGCCCTGTACAGAAAGTGAAACAGCTAAACCCAACATACCTAAAACGGCCAGCAGTGAAGCAATAGGAATACCGATACTTTCAGCAACGATGCATACAGCGACAAAATTGAGCACTACTCTGATAACAGTGCGTAAAAAACCGCGCAGCGTCAAATCTACGTTCAGTTTATCCAGCAGTCTTTCTATTGGACCCATCAATGCTTTGATTACTGCGTGGCAGACAAGAAAAATGACAAGTGCGGAAATAATGTTGCCAACAGTCAGTTTACCGACTGAAAAATTAAGGATTTCCTGAATCGTTTCCATCATATAAACAGCTCCTTTTCTTACTTGTTTATACAAACAAGCTAAAATATATTATTATTATAACATAAAATAATGTAATTAAATATCTTTAAATGAGATTTTAATAATTTACTGCAAAAATATATACTGTAGAAATATAAATAAATATGGGCTGAAAACAACTAATAAAAGCAATGGCATAATCTCCGCCGCAGTAATGATATTGCATAAAAACTGTCTTTGAGGTAAAATAAAGTATTACTAATAGATGAGGAGCGATCAGAGTGAGTACCAATTTAGAAGTAGGGATAGTCGGTTTGCCTAATGTCGGCAAAAGCACCCTGTTCAATGCTATTACCAAAGCGGGAGCAGAGGCTGCCAACTATCCTTTTTGTACTATAGAACCTAATGTAGGTGTTGTTGATGTGCCTGATAAACGTTTGTCTGTTTTGGGAGAAATGGTCAAAGCAAAAAAAATCGTACCTGCGGCAATGCGCTTTGTAGATATAGCCGGGCTTGTTAAAGGCGCGTCTAAGGGTGAAGGCCTGGGTAACAAATTTTTGGCGCATATCCGTGAGGTTGATGCCGTTGCACAGGTTGTACGTTGCTTTGAAGATGGAAATATCACTCATGTCGAGGGCAGTATCGATCCTCTGCGTGACATTGAGATCATCAATACAGAGCTGTGCCTGGCAGATATGGAATCGGTTGAAAAACGCCAGGAAAGACTGGTGAAGCTTTTAAAGACTGGTGATAAAAAGGTGCCAATCGAAAAGGCTGTTCTGGATAAAGTCTTGGCAGGACTCAGCGAGGCAGTGCCGGCACGCCGTCTGGGGCTGACTGAAGATGAGCTGGAATTTTTGAAAGAACTGCATCTTTTGACTATGAAGCCTGTTTTATATGTAGCCAATGTCAGTGAAGAGGAAGTTGCCGACGCATCTGCCAATCCGCATGTGCAGGCTGTTGTAAAGTATGCGGCCGGTGAGGGTGCAGAAGTGATTACCGTATCGGCGAAGATGGAATCGGAGATCGCCGAACTGCCGGATGAAGAAGCGCAGGAATTTTTGGCGATGGCCGGATTAGAAGAAGCAGGGCTTGACCGCCTGATCAAAGCCGGATTTAAACTTTTAGGGCTGATGACCTATATTACTGCCGGCGAAATAGAAGTACGTGCCTGGACGATCGTACGTGGAACTAAAGCGCCGCAGGCAGCAGGCAAGATCCATACAGATTTCGAACGCGGCTTTATCCGTGCGGAAATCGTTTCCTATAATGATCTGGTTGAGTGCGGGAGTAAAGCGGCTGCCCGCGATAAAGGGCTGGTTCGGCTTGAAGGTAAGGAATACGTGATGCAGGATGGCGACGTAGTCGAATTTCGTTTTAACGTTTGATTTGCAGACTCTTTTGGACGGTTTTAATAAGCGGTCCAAAAGAGTTTTATTTATATCACGTTATAAATTTTCACAAATGTTTATGAACTGGAAATATTTTTGAAATGCAGATAAAAGTATGCTATAATAATTGCAAATTATCCATCTGATGATATTTACAAATGATTGAGAAACTTTAACAGTTATTTGTAAATATTCAGACGAACTCGGTTAAATGAGCGATTCTAATGAAAAAATTATTGTTAGTTATTTCCATGTTGATTTTTGCAATGCTCATGACTGCCTGTGGTGGCAGCAGTAAAAGTGTTTTCACTGAGCCCGGCGCTATCGGGAAAATTATGGGCGAGCTGCAGAATAAAGATGGTTTAAAAGGACAGGAGCTTAAGGTATTTCAGGATATTACGATTGTTTCAGGAAAAGATTACGGCGGTAATTTTATTTCTATCAATATCCTTAAACCAGGAACCAAAGAAGATGTCGATCATTATGAATACCGCAACGGGAGCTGGAGCGGCCCATCTGCTGTAAAGATTACCGGCAGCGGTAATATGGAAGATAATCTGATCGCTTTGCAAGCATTAAATATGGACAAAATTCCTGAGATGTATAAAGCTTTCCAGGAAAAAGTAAGTGATAAAAAAGATGTAAAAGTCAAAGAATCGTTAGTGTATCGTTTTTGGAAAGGCGATTGGACCGTCATGATGGATGCAGAGAGCGACAGAGAAGCATACAGCGCAGAATTTGATTTAAATGGTAAAATGATTGATTTTAAAAAACGTTGATAAAAAACTCCTTAACAGAATTTTTTCTGTTAAGGAGTTTTTTAATACCGGTTAAATATTGTGAAAAATAGTTTTAAATAGTTTTTCTAGTTGCTTTTTCAAGCCTATTTGATACAATATAAACTACGAAAGGATGGCCAGAATATGATTTTTGACACACATATGCATTGTGATTATTCCTGCGATAGTCATATGAAAATTGCCGAGGCCGTCGCTGCGGCAAAGCAGCAGAATATTGGCATCGTTATCACTGAGCACTGGGACGATGATTACCCGACGAATCCGAGTGCATTTATGTTTGATGTAGACGAATATTTTGAACGGTTTGGCCCTTATCGCAGTGACAAAGTGCTTTTGGGAATCGAGATCGGAATGCAGAAGCAGACAACAGCTGCAGATGAAGCTTTGGCTGGGAAATATCCCTTTGACTATGTGCTGGCATCCATGCATTGCATTAATGGCCGCGATCTGTATGAAGAACGCTGTTATGAAGGGCTGGCAAAAGTTGAAGCTGTACGTGAATTTCTGATAGATACACTGGCTAATTTGGAGCGGCATAATAATTTTGACGCTTTTGCCCATATTGATTATATGTGCCGGTATATGCCTTACGCAGATAAAGAACTGATTCTGGGAGAAGCGCCGGAACTTTTTGATCAGGTTTTTAAGCTGCTGATAGCAAAAGAAAAACCACTGGAGATCAATACCCGCCGGTTGGATGATGCTGGAGCTATGGCTGCATTACTGGCGGTGTACAGACGTTATGCACAGCTGGGAGGTAAATATGCGGTGATCGGCAGCGATGCCCATTATAAAGAGCATGTAGGGCGCCACATGAGAGAAGCGCTTAGTTTAGCAGATGAGGCAGGCCTGGAGCCTGTATATTTTAGAGAACGCAAGATGCGGAAGATGAGGAGTTAAAATTTATGAGATGCGTACGTTTTGAAGAACAGGGCCGTGCCAGGATTGGTTTTATCGACGGCGATGTGATCCGCGCTGTCTATGGCAGTATTGATACTTATTGGCGGATGACAGATGAGGTTTTTCCTTTGGCTGGCGCTAAACTTTTGGCTCCATGTGTGCCGAAGCAGATTATTTGTGTCGGTTTCAATTATCGTGACCATGCAAGAGAATTTCATGTGGACGTACCTAAGGAGCCTGCGCTTTTTACTAAAGCGGCGCATACTGTTATCGGTAACGACGGCAAAATCATTTATCCGCGTCAGAGCCATGAGGTAGTTTATGAGGCTGAGTTAGGCGTTGTTATCAAAAAGCGGATGAAAGACGTAGCTCCGGAAGATGTGCCGGATTATATTTTAGGGTATACCTGCGCTAATGATGTTACAGCACGGGATCTGCAGTTGTCGGACGTACAGTGGCTGCGCAGTAAATCTTTTGATACTTTTTGCCCATTGGGGCCCTGGCTGGAAACTGATCTTGATCCTACAGATCTGTCGATCAAATTGTATTTGAACGGACAGCTTAAGCAGAATGGGCGCACCAGCGACATGGTATATAATCCCTATGAGATATTAAGCTATATTTCGCAAAGTATGACACTGGATGCCGGCGATCTGATTCTGACCGGTACGCCTATGGGTTGCGGTCCAATGCTGCCTGGAGATGAAGTTGTCGTAGAGATCGAGGGTATCGGCAAGCTGCGTAATGAAGTGGTAAAAGGATACTGAAATAAATAAAAAGGACGCTGCGGCGTCCTTTTTTATTGTTTGAAGAGGCAGTGAATTGACAGAAAAAAATTTGTCTTGTTAAGATATTTGAATCAGTAAAAAAAGAGATTTGATTTATTTGTGAATTCATCCTGAAGATGAATTGCAAATATTTGAAATAAATGTTAAAATTAAGCTCTGACTGATCAGTCAGGAAATGGTTGGGTGGTGTTTTTATGGTAAGGAATATGACAGAGGGAGATCCGCTGAAGCTGATCCTTCCTTTTATGGTACCGCTTTTGATCGGTAATGTCTTTCAGCAATTATATAATATAGCAGATATCATTATTGTAGGACGGACGATAGGGGTCAACGCACTGGCGGCAGTTGGGGCTACAGCGCCTCTGTTCATGATGCTGGTTGTGCTGACGATGGGTTTGTCTAATGGGTTTACGGTGGTTACGGGCCAGCGGTACGGCGCCGGTGATCTTGACGGTGTGCGCCGCAGTGTGGCGATGAGCACGATGCTGAGTTTGTTTTTTGTTTTGATAATGATGCTTATAGCAACATTTGCCCTTGATCCGGCTTTAGCGGCGATGAACGTTCCTGAGGAGTTGTTTGAAGATGCTAAAAGTTATGTTTTGATCATCAGTCATGGTATTATCGCCATGATGGGATATAATCTTCTGGCAGGCATTTTGCGTTCTCTGGGCGACAGTAAAACACCGTTATATTTTTTGATTATCGCAACGATCCTGAATATTTTTCTGGCGCTGCTGTTTATTATTCAGTTCGGCTGGGGCGTGCCTGGTTCAGCAGTAGCGTTGGTTATTGCGCAGGGCTTTTCCGCGCTGCTGTGTATTGTTTATATTGTCAAAAAATTTCCGATCCTGCGTCTGCAAAAGCAGGACTGGCATTTTGCCTGGAATTTTGCCTGGGAGCATCTGCGTATGGGCCTGCCAATGGCGGTGCAGTTTTCAGTGTTGGGGCTTGGTATGATTTTCATTCAGGCTGTTTGTAATAAGTTCGGTCCGACTACGATCGCAGCTTTCACTTCCGCAATGCGGATCGAACAGCTGGCCTTGCAGCCGATGATTTCTTTTGGCTTGTCGATGGCGGTTTTCAGCGCGCAGAATTTTGGCGCTCATCGGTTTGACAGGATCCGCGAGGGTGTAAAAAAATGTTCGTTGCTGGCTCTGTGTTTTAGTTTATTTGCCGCTGTTATTATGTATTTCTTCGGCCGCGAAATGATCAGTATTTTTATCAGCGAAGCTAATGAACAGGTTTTATCGCAGGCGCAGCAGTATCTGCATCTCAGCGTGCCGTTTTATTTTTTCCTCAGTCAGATTTTTATCTATCGTAATGCCGTACAGGGTATGGGTATTGCGATGATACCTATGTTCAGCGGTATCGTAGAGCTGATACTGCGTACTTCTGCCGCAGTATATCTGACCGAATATTTTGGTTACAGCGGCATTTGTTACGCCAGTCCGATTGCCTGGCTGGGTTCGTCGTTATTTCTCTTTGCGAGTTATCATTATTTCATCAGGCTGCTGGAGGATTCATATAAACAGCATGCTGGTATAAACGGCTAAAAAGAAAAACTCCCGGAAAACCGGGAGTTTTTCTTTTTAGAATAGATACTCCAAAGACAGCATGCCTTGGAAAGAACTGTAAGAATTACTGCCAAAACGTCCGCTGAGATCAGCAGAGATGAACCAGTCTTTATTGAATTCTTTTTCATAACCGAGACGAAGTTCGCCAAGATTTTTGTTACCGTCTTGAGAAATACTGTCACCAAGAGAAGAAATAGTGTAATTATTAGAATTGTGGAGCCAGTTTACCTCGGCAAAGAAAGAATCTTTTTTTGTCGAAGCTGTATTCTGTTCACTTAACCAACGCAGTCCCAAACGTGTTTGAAGATTGGCTTCATTGCCAAAAGCGATAGTACTGCCATTATTTTCAGTATACGTATCATTATTAAGCTTGGTATAGGTAAGCTGAAGCTTAGGCTGCCAAGAATAAGTACGCCGATCTGTTTCTTTGTAATTTATGGATTTACCGATTTCTGCCGAAAGTCCCCAGCCGTTGGTATCATAGCTTTCTTTGCTTAGTCCGGCACCATTGACTTCGTTATCAAACCAGCCATATTGGAACCAGGTATCAGCATACCAGCCGCTTCTGTCATGTGCGTTTTCAAACCAGCTGCCATAGACACCTAATAAAAATCCATCGACAGAACCTTTGGAATCACGGTTGGCGAAACTGGCTGAAGTCGTCTGGCTGCCATTGCCATAAGCTGCCATTATGCCGAACAGCTGCTGTTCACCTTTATCACTGACTTCATTATAAAGATCAGTGCCCATGCGCAGTTTGTATAGATTGGCATTACCGTGGATCTGATCGTTGCTGAAATCCTGTTTCGTACGGGTATAGCTGTTTATGATCCAGATATTAGGACCATCTTCCTGATTGTTTTGATGCTGCAGATGCGTTTCACGATCATAAAGGCGGAGATCGAACATAGAACCGGCTAAGGCCATGTTTCCCAGATATGAACCTGTTTCAGGACGATAGACAGGGGCAGTAGTAGGCGCATAGGATGTTAAGTACCAATCACTTTCAGTACCTTGATTGCCGCCTTTGACGAGTGAATATTCATATAAGCCACCGACCAGGGGATTAGACTTGATGAAATTACCATCAGAATTCCCGAGAACTTCAATGACCTTGATACCCTGAGCGGTCTGTGCGCCACTGCCACCGATATTTTTAAAATTGATATAGGTTGTGCCTGAAGTGTCACCGCCGACGATCATTTTATCAGTTGCAGAATCGTCTTTGCCCAAGACGACATTCATATGCAGCTGGCCATTGTCGCCGCTGTAGTTTCCCGCCACATATAAATTTTTGAAATTTTCAGCCTTTTGAGCTTCGAGAAGCTCATTATCGTTGTTCCAGTCCAGATGACCAAATTTAATAACTGAATTATTCAGGGACAGATCAGTAACAAAGTTGCCTTCTGCTTCAGATCCCTGCCATAAATTTTTTTCAGAAGCGTTTTGGGTCATATTCCAGGTACTGTTATCCGTCAGAGCAAGATCAAGTCTGCTGCTTTTACCGGTACTGTCTATTGTATAATCTGTAAAAATAGCACCGTTCAGAACAGTGTTTTTAGAAGTATTGACAGTAATATTACTGGCAACAAGATCCGGATTAGTTGTCGTTTGACCGCCATAGGTAATATGGATCAAGTCTTTATTACTGGAATCATGAGCGGTTGCTGTACTGTTTACCAAGTTTAAAGTAGCGTCCTTGACTGCATCCGCGACATTGATAATGTCACTGTAATTAGTACCGCCAGGATTGCTGGCACGTTGATGCCCGTCAGTGGTTATTTCCTGGCCATGTGAACCTATCTGTATCAGGTGGCCGGTATAGACACCGTCACTGTCACTGGTGCTGGCAACTCCGTCATTAGTGATATCAGTATTTTCCAAATGGATGATTTGCTTACCGGCAGCCATATTATTACCGGTCTTATCAGTGGAGTTGCCCAGAGCTGAAGAATATTTTACGGCTGTGGAGCTGGCGTGGATCTTACTGCGTTCAAGCTGTCCATCGACAGCAAACATATTGAATCCAGCCCCATCTCCTGCTATTTTGATGCCATAAGCTTTTTCATGATCTACTTTTATATCTGCAGTACCATAGAGGTTGACCTCCGATGATCCGTATTTACTTCCCAGATGTTTTTCTGCAGCTTGATTTGTTGCAGCCAGAGTACCGATAACAATACCATGTTGATGATTGCGGCCGCTGGTTTCGATAGTAGTTTTGAAATTACTGCTTTGAGTACTGTTGATATCTATTCTGCCGCCGCCAATGGCGATAATACCGGATTCGTGATTGCCTCCTGTACGGATATCAAGCTCACCGCCCTCATAGCCAAGTACTTCTATCTGCCCGAAATTGCCTGTTTCCAGTGCCGTAGCTCCTGGTCTGCCGGCACCGTCATTTCTATTGAAGCTGCCTCCAAGAAAAGTTATTTTAGCCTGTTCGTTAATGTCTTTAGCAGGATCGCCGTTGGCTAAGAACATTCTGCCATTGCTGTAGCCGGTTCCGTCTATTTCCACTCGGTCAAAATTGATTCTCCCTGTCCCGTTGGCAACTACCATCCAGCGCTGACTGCTGCTTGCTGCTTTAAATAAGGCTGACTGGTCATCGCTTTTACCATTGGAAAAAGTTATAGAAGCTCCATCCTGAGCGGCTACAATGCGGCTCTGACTTACTTTGACAGTTGTCGTGTCACCGGTTACATGTATTTCACCATTGTTGTAAGCAAAAAATGCTGATTCAGAATTTTTATAGTTTGTGGATTTGGAGGTAATAGAATTATCGGTACCGCTGAGGATTATTTTACTGCCGCTGCCGTTAGCAACAATTCCAGAATAACCTACTCCTGTAGAATAGGTATCGCCTAAACCGACCGTGGCATTTAAACTGCCATTAACAGTAAGCTGACCGCCGCTGCTGGCGGTGAGGGATTCGCTGCTGTTTACACCGTTGACGGTTGTTGCACCGGCGGTGACAGAAACCTGAGCGCCATTAGAAACTTTGATACTGTTGATAGTATCGGTATGTGTGATAGGATCATAAGTGTCTGTGCCATCTGCAGTGTATTTGCCGTCTGTAACAGGTACCGGCGCAGCCGTTACGTTAGTTCCGTAAAAGGTGCAGTGCGCTGCAAGGAGCGCCAAAAGTATTGCTTGACGTTTTTTGTTGCTGTACATAATTGGGTCCTCCTTAAGAATAAAACAATGGAAGATAAAAATAATTATTGTAATAAAGCATTTTAAATCCTGTAAGTTAAAATAATTATATTTTGCAAAAATGTACTGTGTCAAGCATTTATAGATTATATATCTATACAGTTTAATCTTGGAAAAGGAAATAATACTGTGTTTTTAGAAGAAAGCGCAGGGTATTACTCCGGGTAATTTGAAATTACAATAGCTGATAAAAAGTCGGCTGTATTTAAAATATTAAGAATAAAACTGAAAAATTAGAAATTAAAATGCAGACTAATATTAGTCTGCAAATGAATAAAATAAAGAAATATAAAAAACGCCGTTATCTAAATGATAACGGCGTTAAAATAGTGCTTTTAGTTGTTTCTTTTCCGGATCTCGGTAACAGAAATGCCTCCGATGCCCCAATTATCAGTATCGACTTCATCGATAACGACAACAGTAGTCTTTTTGTTTTTACCGAGCACGTCGTGCAGCAGATTGGTAGCACCTTCTATCAGGGCTTGTTTTTGCTCTGGTGTCACGTTGCCTTCACGGGTGATTTTAATATTTACGTAGGGCATAACAAAGACCTCCTTTTTTCTTTCAGTATAGCATGAAAGAATGAAAAACAACAGGAATTTTAAAGTGGGTGATATCATGAGTACGCTGTGTTTCCACGGTGCTTTTTACAAAATATACAGGCAGGGACCGAAAGAAAGGTTTTTTTGTAAAGTAAGGTAAAAAACGCTTGTCAAGGCCGGAGTGCTTGTGCTATTATAGCGGTGACCGTAAATGGCCGGGCAGTATCTTTGTGAGCTGTACCATAAGCCGCAGGTCTTAATTTAAAATCAGTCATTAATCGCTTGGATCAGTAATGACCGGGACGAGACGCAATAACAAGGCCTTTTTATAAGTATTTTTGCGCGCTCCCGGCGGGAGTGCGTTTTTTATTTTACTGCCTTGGTTATGCTCTCAAGCGAAGAAAGGGAGGGAACCATGAAAATAGGCATCATTGGGCTGGGTAAGGTTGGCAGTGCTTTTTTGAAAGCCTGTGCAGTAACTGCTGCTTTACAGGTAGTCAGCGTCAAAGCAGGTCGATCGCCGAAAAGTTGTGCGAGGCTGGCGGGCATGGGTGACTTTCAGATTACTTCAGTCGGGGCAGAGGTGCTGGCGGCTGCTGATGTAGTTTTGCTGGCAGTTCCGGACGGGCAGATCGCGGCAGCAGCTGAAACACTGGCTGCGGAAGTCGGTACTGCCGGGCGGAGGGATATTCTGTCAAAGAAGGTGTGCCTGCATTGCAGCGGTTCTTTGGAGTTGGACCCTTTGGCGGCGCTTTCTGCCTTGGGGATCCACTGCGGCAGTCTGCATCCATTGCAGAGCTTTGCCGGAGGCAGCGCTAGATTTAAAGATATCGGCATGGCTGTTGATGGTGATAATGAAGCACAGCAAGCTGCCTGTTATCTGGCCGAAGCGCTTCAGGCATATCCATTCAGAGTTCCTGAAGCGGAGCGCAGTGCCTATCATGCGGCTGCTTGTTTTTGTTCTAATTATCTTGTGACAATAACTGCGATAGCACAGCAACTGTTTGAACGCTGGACACCTGACAAGGCAAGGGCTTTGCAGTTTTTGCTGCCGCTGCTGGATGGGACTGTCAGTAATCTGCATCAGACTCCGTTGGCCCGCAAGGCATTGACCGGGCCGATTGCCCGCGGTGATGCAGGCACTGTAGCAGGACATCTGAAAATTCTGCCGGAGGAACTGCAGCTGGTTTATCGGGAACTGGCACTTCAGACTGTGCGTCTGGCGAGTGAAAACGGCAGTATCGATGAAGCGAAAGCAAAAAGTTTACAAGAACTATTGAAAGCTTGACAGTAAAGGAGTAAAACCATGAATAAAAAAGCAATAACCACATCGACTATCAAAGCAATGAAACAGCAGGGTGAACCGATAACGATGGTTACAGCATATGACGTTGCGATGGCCCGTAATGTTAATGAAGCTGGTGTTGAGATGATTCTGGTAGGTGATTCTGTTGGTAATGTGATGTTGGGTTACGGTTCTACTGTGCCCGTAACGATGGAAGAGATGCTTCATCACACCAAAGCAGTGATGCGCGCCTGCGGGCCGGCACTGGTTGTCGCTGACATGCCTTTTATGAGTTATCAGGCCAGCATTGCTGACGGTCTTTATAATGCGGCCCGCTTTTTAAAGGAAACTGGCTGCACGGCAGTAAAACTGGAAGGCGGCAGTGAAATCTGTGAACTGGTACAAAAAATGGTTGCCGCAGGCATTCCCGTGGTCGGACACATTGGTCTGACGCCGCAGTCTGTCAATCAAATGGGCGGCTTTAAAGTGCAGGGCAAGGATGTAGCCGCAGCGCAGAAATTGCTGGATGATGCTAAAGCGTTAGAGGCAGCAGGAGCTTTTGCTATTGTGCTGGAATGTGTGCCGGCTGCTTTGGCTGCAAAGGTGACTGCTGAACTGAAAACAGTGGCAACTATTGGTATCGGCGCCGGAAATTCCTGTGATGGGCAGGTACTGGTCTGTAATGATCTGCTGGGATTTTCGGACGGGTTCTGTCCGAAATTTGCCAAAAAATACAGCGATCTGCACGGAAGTATTGTCAGCGCAGTGCAGCAATACATCAGGGAAGTTAAGGAGCGCAGTTTTCCTGCGCCGGAGCATACGTTTAAAATAGATGATGAAGTTTTAGAGAAATTATATTGAGAGGAAGCTTTAAAATGAAACTTTGCCAAACGACAGCAGATTTACAGGAAGAGGTAGCTTTAGCAAGGGCAGCGGGTAAAAGCATCGGTCTGATACCGACTATGGGGGCTCTGCATGAAGGGCATGGTTCACTCATTGCTGCCGCACGTAAAGAGAATGAGCTGGTGATAGTCAGTGTTTTTGTCAATCCGACACAGTTTGGGCCGGGGGAGGATCTGGAAGCCTATCCGCGCACTTTGGAAGCAGATTGTATATTGGCAGGGAAAATGGGGGCCGATATCGTTTTTGCCCCTGCGGCTAAAGAAATGTATCCCAGTGCCGATATGACCTGGGTAGAGGTAACAGGTGATATTACAAAGGTTTTATGCGGCCGCAGCCGTCCCATACATTTTCGTGGCGTGACTACTGTTGTCAGCAAGCTGTTCAATCTGGCACAGCCTGACAGGGCGTATTTTGGGCAGAAGGACGCGCAGCAGGTACAGGTTATCAAACGAATGGTCAAAGACCTGTTTTTTAATGTTCAGCTGCGGATTATGCCGATCGTACGTGAGGCTGACGGCTTGGCTAAAAGTTCGCGTAATACTTATTTGAGCCAGGAAGAACGCACAGCCGGTTTGATTTTATCAAAAAGCCTGCGTTATGCGGAAGAACTTTTTAAGCAGGGTGAGCGTGACAGCAGTAGAATTGCAGCTGAAACTGCCAAGCTGATCGGTTCAGAGCCGTTGAGTGAGATTGACTATGTAGAAATTTATGAGCTGCCCGATCTGAAACCTGTTGCAGGTGATATTACCGGTTCGTGCCTATTGGCAGTAGCAGTGCGTTTTGGGACTACGCGGCTGATCGATAATGTGATTTTGGAGGTTGAATAAATGCTTTTTAATATGTTTCATGGAAAAATCCACCGTGCTACGGTGACAGAAGCCTGTCTAGAATATATGGGCAGTATTACCATTGATTCCGAGCTGTTGGAACTTTCCGGCATCATGCCGGGCGAGCGGGTGCAGATCGTTGATAATAATAATGGCAGCCGCCTGGAAACCTATGTTATTGCAGGGGAACGCGGCAGCGGTGTGATTTGCCTTAATGGGGCTGCGGCACGCAAGGTCGTAGTGGGTGATACAGTGATCATTATCGCTTATGCGCTGATGACGCCTGAAGAGGCGGCAGGTTTTGAACCAAAGGTAGTTATGGTAGATGAAAATAACCGCCCTGTTAATGTGCGCGGAACAGAAAAAGAACGCGAAATAGGTTAATAAAAAACCTCCGTAAGCATTTGCCTGCGGAGGTTTTTGTTATGTTAGACGTGAAAAACAGCAGTACTGCCACGCTGGCCGGGGATTACTTCCAATCGGGCTGAAATGCGTTCGCGCAGCTCGCTGACGTGGGAAATGATTCCTACCAGACGCCCGCCTTTCTGCAGATCGGTAAGCGTGCGGATAGCCATATCCAGGGCTTCTGAGTCAAGCGTGCCAAAACCTTCATCGACCAGAATGGTATCAAGGCGGATACCTCCAGCATAGGCCTGTACTACATCGGAAAGCCCTAAGGCCAGCGAGAGTGAAGCCAGAAACAGTTCTCCGCCGCTAAGTGTTTTGACAGGACGGGCAACGCCTGTAAAGCTGTCGGTAACTTCAATGTTCAAACCGTTTTCCCTTCTGGCATCCAGAACATCACCGGTACGTGATAAACTGTAACGGCCACGGCTCATAGAGGTTAAACGCAGATTGGCGGCCTGCAGTACGTCGTCTAAAATAGCCTGCAAAACAAATGCGGAAAAGGTAAGTCTTGAGGGATTATTGCCTCTTGCGGTTTCTGCCAGAGAGGCTGCTGTTTGATAGGCATCCTGTAAAGTGCCCATCTTTTTTTCCAATTCCTGCAGCTGGAGCTGTGCTTTTTGCAGATCAGAAAGCTCTTTGGCGGTTACTGCCGTTTGAGCTGTCAGCTGACGGTAGAGAGCGTCTGCCTGCTGTTCCGCTGCTTTGCAGGCACTGAGTTCTGGCTCGGTCTTACCGTTGACGGCATTTTGAGCGCGTTGCAGACGGTCTGTTGCTGCGGCCAGATTTTGTTCATAGGCGGCGATGGTCTGCTGCAGTTGTTTTCGCGTACTTTCAGTACGCAAAGCGGTAAGAAAGGCTGTCTGTGATTCAAAGTCTGAAGCGTCCAGGCGTTCTTTAAAATGTTCGCGCAGAGCGCTGAATTCTTTGGCAGCATTTACAGAAGCCGCCTGGTTTGCTTTCAGAGTAGCTTCGCAGCCTGCCAGATGCAGCTGAGCCTGCTGATAGCTTTGCTGCAGCAGCTGTAAGCTCTGGACCTGTCTGGTAATCGTCTGTGTTTTCAACTGCAGCTCAGATTTCTGGGCCGCAGTTATTGTAGCCGGGTGCGGATGCTGCAAAGCTCCGCAGACAGGACACGGTTCATTGTCAACGAGAGCCGCGGCCAGACGTTCTAATTCAGAAGTGACACCGGATAATTTAGCGGCTTCGCTGTGGAGCTGCAGGATCCGCTGGTTCAAAAGCTCCAGCGCTTTATCCAGGTTCGCAGTATCCTTGATACTTTGACCGTCAAGCTGTTGTAATTGTTCTGAAAGCTTTTGGTGCAGTTCCTGCAGCTTTGCTTGCGCCGCTGCTGTTGCCTGTTGAGCGCTTTGTTCGGCTGACAGACATTCCTGGTTGTGTTTATGTGCGCGCAGGGTAGAGTTGTAAATTTCTTCCAGCAGTGCGGCTTTATCAGCCTGTGCTGCTTCAGTTTTTGCAGTTTCAACAGCGCTGCGCTGTTCTGTCAAAGTTAAGAAAGCCGTTCGTGCTGCAGTTGCTTCCGCAAAAGCATTATGCAGCTCCTGAGCCTGCTGCAATTGCAGTTTTGCTGCTGCAAGCTGTGCGGAAGCAGTCTGCAGTGCAGCCGTTTCTTCCTTTTGCCGCTGCAGAAATATTTGTATGTCAGCAAGAAGCTGGTCGTTGTTTTCACATTCGGTGCTGTTCAAAATAAACTGTTGTTGTTGCTTAAGTGCTTTATAATCGTTGTCGATAGCAGTGCTGTGTTCTGCCAGCAGTGCTTCGATACGCCGGTACAGCTCGGTTTTGAAGATCGTTTCTAGAATAGACTTGCGGTCTTTCGATTCGGCGATCAGAAACCGTCGGAATTCTCCCTGGGGCAACAAAACTATTTGACGGAACTGTTCCGCTTTAAACCCGATAAGTTCTGTAATTTTTTTCGTCACTTCGTCACTTTTTGCGGCCAGCGGTTCCTTGCTGCCGTCAGTAAGGATTTTAAAAAGGGCGGCTGCTGCCGGTACCTTTCGAGTGCCCTCGCCGCGTTGCTTTTTTAATTCCTGCTCGGGAGCTCTCAGTACCTGATAGATATATTCCCCGCTTTTAAAGGTAAATTCTACTTCGGTTTTTTGTTCGGCGGGAGCGTAGTCGCTGCGCAGGTTTTTACTTTCGCGCAGATCGCCGCTGGCGCTGCCGTATAAAGCGAAGCTGATCGCATCTAAAATAGTAGTTTTACCGGAACCGGTCGGTCCGTGGATCAGGAAAAAGTTTTTATCTCCTAAAAGAGTGAAGTCAATAATTTGCTCACCGGCGTAAGCACCAAAGGCCCGCATGGTAAGTTGTAATGGTTTCATGGTCAGGCCTGCCTTTCTGTCTGCACTTCGCTGTTAATAATGTCCGATAAAAGGGATTTTTCACTGTCAGTGAGCTGACGATTGTTGACTTGTGTAAAAAAAGCTTCAAAAAGCTCGGCAGTACCAAGCTTTTTATGATTTACTGCGGCAGTGTCCGCATCGTTGCCACTGTGCAGCCGTGCGTATTCTAAATGCAGGATATTGGGGTAGACCTGTTCCAGCCGGTATTTGGCGTCCAGTATCGGCTGTTCGTCAGTCAGGGTTACCTGCAGATAACAATCATACAATTCCGGCTGCGGCTTGCTGACTAATTCAGAAAAACTGCCGCGCAGACAGGCCAGTTCCCGGCGAGGCTTGAGCTGTACTGTTTCAACAGTAATACTGCCGTCTGCGGCCATATCTACAATATGTACGCCCTTGGACTGCTGGACTTCATTAAAAGAATATTTGAGCAGGGAACCGCTGTAACGTACCTTGCTGCTGCCGTTCTGGCAGGCGTGCAGATGTCCTAAAGCCGCATAATTAAACGGGGCAAAGCAGTCGATGCCTACGGTGGTTGCTCCGCCGATAGCCAAAGGGCGTTCGCTGTCCGGAGATTCCTGCGCTCCTGTCAGAAAGACATGCGCCAGCGCAACCTTACGCGCTGTATCAGGGATCTGTCTTAACTGGTTGCTTATCTGCCAGCGAACAACATCTTCGTGTGTTTTTAAAGGCTGCCGGAGCAGTTCGGACGCTGCCAGGGGCTCGCCATAAGTCAGCGGTGCAAAATAAACTGGCCCGTAGGTATCATATAATACAACGGGCTGGGTAGAAGGGCTGACTGGCCCGGTGATATAAAGCTTGTTCTGAGATAACAGGCTTTGACCGAAGCCGAGACGGTCGGCATTATCGTGATTGCCGGCGATCATAATGACATTTTTGCCGGCCTCCTGGACTAAACGGCGCAGAACCTCGTCCAGCAGGGTCACTGCCTGTGTCGGCGGTACGGCGCGGTCATAAATGTCGCCGGCGATCAGGACGGCGTCAACATTACTTTCTTTGACCAGGGCGATTAATTCTTCCAGTACTATAGCCTGATCGTCGGTCATATGTAAGCCGTGAAAAATACGGCCCAGGTGCCAGTCGGAAGTATGTAAAAAACGCATGGTTCCTCCTTTATTACTTACGATAAAGCTGCATGATTTCGTGAAATTTTGCTAATCCGCATTCGATACCGTGATCGTGCAGCTTTAAAAGCTGCTGCGGTTTCTGGTCCAGTCTGCCGATCTTTAAAGGTACGGTTGGACGGATGATAACGGCCTTGCCGTCCTGTTCCAGTTGTTCGGCAAAAGCAAGCTGGTCATTATATAGGTCAGGACGTCTGGCCATGGTTTCCCATAATTTAGGATAGTGTTTATAGACGAGGCGCAGCAGATATTGCGGTACCGGGTGTTTTTTACGGTAACCGGCATTACGGGTAAGTACGATAACGAATTTCTGATAACCGTCAGCAATGGATTTGCTGATAGGTATGGGCTCTACTATAGCTCCGTCTAATAATTTATGGCCGCCGATGGTGACGACAGGAGCAAAAAAGGGCAATGAAGCGGATGCGCGCAGCGGCAGAAAATCTTTATCCATATCGCCCTGGGTATACCAGACAGGCTTGCCTGTGATAACATCGGTCGTGCCGACATAAAGCTGTCCGGGATATTTACGAAAAGCTTCATAGTCAAAAGGCAGCAGATTCTGCGGCAGTTCTTTGAGAATGAAGTCAAAACCAAAAAGTGAACGGGTCCTGAGCCAGTTGCTCAGGCTGCAGTAACGTTTATCACCAACATAATTTTGAATGACACGTCTGGTACGCAGCGGCTGCTGTGACATATAGGAAACAATATTGCAGGCACCTGCAGAAACGCCGACAATATGCGGGAAAATAAGTTCTTTCTGCATGAATGCTTCAAAAACTCCGGCGGAAAACATGCCCCGCATACCGCCGCCTTCCAAAACCAGGCTGATACCGCTTACTATCATACATGACACCTCGTAATCAATGATATAAATATTATACACCATTTGTAATGCCAGCGGGAATTTGGGTGGCAGGAAATTGTCTGCCGGCGGCTGATATGTTATGATGAAGTAAATAATGATGCAAGGAAGGTGCGAGCATGAAAAAAGTTGTTGTAATGACTACAGGCGGTACTATTGCCATGAAATATGATCCTGTGACGCAGGGCCTGATCCCGGCTGTCAGTGGTGATGATTTGATCGAAGCCGTCCCGGCGCTGCGGGAGATTGCCGAAGTGGAGGTAGTTGAATTTTCCAATGTGCCCAGCGGTCACATAACACCGCAGATGATGTTTGATTTGGCAAAAATGGCTGATCGGTATGCAGAGCGGGAAGACGTCAGCGGCGTTGTTGTGACCCACGGGACAGATACACTGGAAGAAACAGCTTATATGTTAGGTTTGGCAGTAAAAACGAACAAGCCTGTCTGTCTTACAGGAGCCATGCGCGGCGCTTCAGAAACAGGACCGGACGGACCGGCAAATATCCTGGCGGCAGTAATGGTCGCTGCCAGCGATGAAGCCTTGGGCAAAGGCGCATTACTTATTTTTAACGATGAGATACATGCTGCTGCAGAAGTTACCAAAACGCATACTACGTCCTGTGCTACATTTCATTCGCCGGGCTGGGGTCCTATAGGGCATATTTATTTTGACAGAGTGGTTTTTCGACGTCAGCCGCTGAATCTTGAAAAAATCTGTCCGGCAGTGCTGGCAGAAGATGTCTGTTTGCTGAAAACCTATGCGGGGATGGATGCGTATTTATTTAAAATGCTGGCGGAAAAGCCGGTACAGGGATTGGTAGTTGAAGCTTTAGGCTGCGGGAATGTGCCGCCGGCAGTTAAGGAAGGTATCGAATATGTGCGGAGCAGGGATATTCCTGTAGTTTTGGCTTCACGTGTTCATACGGGGCGTGTAGTTCCGGCGTACAGTTATTTTGGCAGCGCCAGGTCAATGGAAGCAAGTAAGATCATTCTGGGCGGGGAATTAACAGGACAGAAAGCCAGAATAAAGCTGATGCTGGCTTTGGGACTGACGAAGGAAAATGAGGAACTGCGCAGATTTTTTGATAACTGAGCGGAATTTGCAGTTAAATGGAAAACGATAACTAATAATTAAAAAACTTTGCGTTTATGCTTAAAATTGGTGTAAACGCAAAGTTCTTTGTTTTTTTGGAACAGAAATTTGTGATGTGGGGGGGTACATGTTATAATAATCGTACTTGAAAAGTAGAAAGAGAGGGTGCAGAGATGAAGGAGCAACATGATATTTTGACGGGTATGCTGAATTGTACCGAGGCTGCATCAATTTTGTTAGCAATGACGACATCACTGGCCGATGAAAATGCTTTAAAAGAGCTGTTACAGAAACAAGGTTACAAATTTGCTGTTACGGAACTTGGCGGCGATGCATCTAAAAGCGAATTTAGAGAAAAAATGACACGGTCAATTATTGGAGCCTGTCTCAACTGTAGTGTTATTTCAAAAACTGCGCAGGAGATACATGCGGTATTACATGCAGCAGCTGATGCAAAATCTGGTTATTCCCAGAACCTGCTTCAGGCCAATATTTCGTGTAAGGTTGCGATTGTAAGAGGAAATGGATGGATTGCCGTAACTTTTTATGGAGATTCAGCGGCGCATTATATCACTAATCATAAACGCATGGGTTTTGGCATTATGCATATATAGAAAAGTTTGAAAATATTTAACAAATAATTGACAAATCGATTTTTTGTGTTATTATAAAAGCGTAGAGAATATGAGAGCTTTACCAAGAGAGTATTTGAGAGTTTTCAAAATAGTTTATTACAACTGCATAGTGGTGACGGAGTGATAGTGATTCTATTACTTCGTCTTTTTATTTTTAAGCATGTTTCAATGACGGACAAGGCACCGGTAAAAACCGGTTAGGATAAAGTCTTGTGAGTGTGCGAGTGTTTGGCATTAATTTTCCTGATTGGCAATTGCAAAGTGGTGAAAGAGAGATGGAGATGATTCTGTTTCTCTATTTTTTTTACCATAATTTGGTTATCCGGAAACCGGCAGTTGATGGGGCAGGAAAGAAAAGTTTGAAAGGGGTTTGAAGCAATGAATGTTTATGCGTATGCAGGATTTTCTTACTTGTTCACTGCGGCTATTTCGTTGTTTATGATTGGCGTAGTGGTATTGCTCAATAAATTGATGGGCAATAATAATTCTAATGGAGAAGGGATGGAATAACGATGGAAATGAGTTTGGTCGCAACATTGTTTCCTGGTATTGCCAGTTTATTTGTGCAAGATCCTGTAATCGCCTGTGCGCGTATTTTTATGATAATTTTCGGTTTTATTCTGGCTTATCTGGGCTTTAAAAGGACTTTAGAGCCTTTGATCATGGTACCGATGGGTGTTGGTATGATTTGTATCAACTGCGGCGTACTTTTTTTAGACGGCGGTAAGCTTGGTACTTTGTTTTTGGATCCGCTCGTTTCAGAACCGGGCGCGTTGATGAATATCATGCAGATCAATTTTCTGCAGCCGATCTATAATTTGACTTTCAGCAACAGTCTGGTAGCCTGTCTGGTTTTTATGGGCATTGGCGCTATGTGTGAAATTGGTTTTATTTTGGCTAATCCCTGGACTTCCATCATTATTGCTATTTTTGCCGAAGCAGGTACCTTTGTTACGCTTATTCTGGGCGTCAATCTTGGACTGACTCCGCCGGAAGCCGCTGCTGTAGCTTCGATCGGCGGTGCTGATGGGCCAATGGTCCTGTTTACTTCCTTAATGCTGGCTCCGGAACTGTTTGTCCCGATCTCCGTTATTGCTTATCTTTATTTAAGTCTGACTTATGCCGGCTATCCGACATTAGTAAAAATGCTGGTGCCGAAAAAATATCGTGGTATCGATATCATTTTTGATGCTCCTGAAATTCCTAAAACCAAAAAATTTATTTTCATTTTAGTATGCTGTGCTTTGTTGTGCATTTTGCTGCCGATGGCGGCGCCGCTGATCATGTCCTTCTTCCTGGGTATGACGATCAAAGAAGCTGAAATCGTTCCGTATCAGGATCTGCTGGAAAACGTTATCCTTTATGCTGCTACTTTGATGCTGGGTCTTTTGCTTGGCACTTTATGTGAAGCCTCTACCCTGCTTAATCCCAAAGTTGCACCGCTGATCATTCTTGGTGTGGTAGCTTTGGCAGTATCAGGTGCTGTTGGTGTTTTAGGCGGATGGATAGTTTACAAATTCAAAAAAGGAAATTTCAATCCTGTTGTTGGTATTGCCGGTATTTCCTGTGTACCGACTACTGCTAAAATCGCTCAGCACATAGCTGAGGATGAAGATCCGTTTGCTGTAATCATGCCGGTGGCAATGGGGGCTAATATCGGCGGCGTTATCGTCTCGGCAATTGCCTGCGGCGTCTTCATTTCGACGATCCACCTGGTTAAGTAAAATTTGAGACGGGGCAATGAAGATGGTAGAAATAAAGAAGATACTGCACAATAAAATACATTATTATGAGCAGCTGGATTCTACCAATCTGAAAGCGCTGGAGCTTGCAAAGCAGGGTGCAGCAGAAGGTACGGTTGTTGTTGCCGCAAGGCAGACTGCCGGACGAGGACGACTGCGGCGAAAATGGGAATCGCCGGAGGGGAAAGGATTATGGCTTTCCATGATCCTCAGACCAACGATCGCTGCCGAATACTGCGCTCAGATAACGCTGCTGACAGCCGTTGCAGTGGTGAAAGCTTTGCAGGTAGTGACTGATAAAAAATTTTCTATAAAATGGCCCAACGATATCGTGCTGGACGGTAAAAAAGTCTGCGGTATTTTAGCAGAAATGGCGCTTGCTGCTGATGGCAGTATCGAGTACGCCGTTGTTGGCATTGGTATCAACATAAATATGTCTTCTGAAGATTTCGGAGCCCAGCTAGAAGCTACAGCCACTTCTCTTTATCTGGCAACGGGCATCGAATACGAGCATGAACAGGTCCTCAAGGCGTTTCTGGATGAATTCGATCTGCTTTACTCTCACTGGCACTGCTGCGGTTTTGCTTTGATCAGGCAGGACTGGCTGGACTACAGCTGTACACTGGGTCATAAGGTTACAGTAAGGGATAATGATACAGAGATTTATTCCGGAGTGGCGGAAGACATGGATGATTATGGGAGTTTGCTTGTACGAAATGCTGCGGGAAAAATCGAAAGCTTCGATTTTGGTGAAATAAGCATCCGTAGCTGCTGAGGTTGCAGTAAAGGGAGGGACTGAGAGATGGAAGCGTTTTTACAGGGTGAAAGTGTTAAAAGCGTAGGCGTAGCGGCAATGCTGCTGGCGCTAACACGTACGCTGAAGGACGAGGAAACGGCTAAAAGAGCGCTGACTGAAGTTGGTCATAAATTTGTAGTGACAGAGGTCGGCGGCAAAACTTCTTATGATGATTTTCACGAAAAGGTGAACAGGGCCGTAATTGGGGCCAGTCTCAATTCTGGAATCATTGAAAAGACGGCTAATGATATTCACGCTTTGATTCACGCTACGGAAGAAGCTAAAAAAGGTATTTTAGTCAGCGTTTCTTCTAGTGCCAGTCTGGCGCTGAAAATAGCGGTTGTACGTGATGATGGCTGGCTGGCGGTTGCATTGTTCGGTAAATCGGCACTGCATTATATGACTAATCATGAGCGGGCCGGTTTGGGAGTTATGCATATATAGATCCGGGTGAAAGTAAATAGTGGTGAATGAGAGAATGAAGGCGCAGTTTGCAGCTGTGCTTTGTTCTCTCTTTTTTTATCCGGGTTCGGTATATATGAAGCAGTTTTGTAATAAGAAAGGAGAGAATGTAATGGAGCTTAAAGGTATTACGCGTGAGTGGGACTCTTTAAAGAAAGATGCTGCGGCAAGAGCTGCCTCAGCTGCCCCTTACGTCAAAGAAGGAAAAATCGTTGATGCCAAAGATGCAGTCGCTTTACTGGAGGCTGTTATCAAACCCGGCGATAAGGTCAACATCGAGGGCAACAACCAGAAACAGGCCGATTTTCTGGCGAAAACACTCTGCCAGGTAGATCCTGGTAAGGTGCATGATCTGCACATGGTACAGTCTGTTTTGACCTTGCCTGAACATCTGGATGTTTTTGAAAAAGGTATCGCTAAAAAGCTGGATATGTCCTTTTCCGGACCGCAGGCAGGCCGAATTGCCGAATTTTTAAAAGAAGGCAAATTGGAGCTGGGCGCTATCCATACTTATTTAGAGCTGTATGGACGTTATTTTGTTGATTTGACTCCTCGTGTTGCATTGATTGCGGCAACGAAGGCTGATCGCCATGGCAATCTGTTTACCGGTTTTAGCACTGAGGATACTCCGGCGATCGTAGAAGCGACTAAATTCCGTCAGGGTATTGTTATTGCGCAGGTTAACGAGATCGTAGATGAGCTGCCGCGCGTTGATATCCCCGGTGATTGGGTCGATTATGTTATTCAATCTCCGAAACCGTTTTACATCGAACCGCTCTTTACACGTGATCCGGCACTGATTACTGATGCTCAGGTTTTAAAGGGCATGATGGCGATCAAAGGTATCTATGGCGAGTATGGTATTAAAAGCCTGAACCATGGTATCGGTTTTGATACGGCTGCAATCGAGCTGCTGTTACCGACTTATGGTGAGGAGCTGGGATTGAAAGGCAAGATCTGCACCAACTTTATTTTGAATCCGCATCCTTCGATGATCCCGGCTATTGAAAGCGGTTGGGTCGAATCGATCCACTGCTTCGGCGGTGAATTGGGCATGGATGAGTATGTAGCTGCCCGCAGTGATATTTTCTTTGTCGGGCCGGATGGTTCAATGCGTTCAAACCGTGCTTTTTCTCAGACGGCAGGACATTATGCTATTGATATGTTTATCGGCGGCACACTGCAGATCGATCCTTATGGCAACAGTTCTACAGCTACGGCTAACCGTGTGGCAGGCTTCGGCGGCGCTCCGAATATGGGCTGCGACCCGAAAGGCCGTCGTCATTCGTCCGAAGCATGGCTTAAATGCGGTGAAGAATATGGCGTTAAAGAAGCAATGTGGGGACCTGTACACCGCGGCAAACGCCTGGTCGTACAATTGGCCGAAACCTTCCGTGAAAAACTGGCGCCTGGCTTCGTAGAGGAACTGGATGCTTTTGCTTTGGCTAAAAACGCTAATCTGCCGATTGAACCGGTTATGATCTACGGCGATGACCTGACTCATATCATTACCGAGGAAGGTATCGCATACCTGCATAAATGCAGAAATATGGAAGAACGTACTGCCGCTATCCGCGGTATCGCAGGCTTTACCGAAGTCGGTATGAAGGCTGATCCGAAAGAGACCCTGCGTCTGCGTGATCTTGGCGTGATCAAGACTGCCGATGATCTTGGTATTGATATGAGCAGAGCTAACCGTTCCATGCTGGCGGCTAAAAACGTACATGACCTGGTCGTTTGGTCTAAAGGTCTGTATAATCCGCCTGCTAAATTCAGAAACTGGTAAGAGGAGGAGATTAACGTGGCATTACAGGTTTTGGAATTTGAATTTAAATCTGCTGCAACACAGGAAATCGCTAAGGAATGGTCGCATCTTGGTGTAACCGGTTCCGGCGATTTGGAAGTACTTATGGAAAAGAAAGCTTTGAACGGCGGCGTTAAAGCCAAAGTAGTTACTCCTGTTAAAGGCTTTGATGCGGTTTGGGAAAAAATGCTCGGAAAATTTGTAACTGATACAGGTGTTGGCAATGTAAGTATCGAGATCAACGATGATAACGCCACCCCGATCGTTGTTTATATGAGATTACGCCAGGCACTGGCAGAAGCTACTGCAAAGGAGGCTGAATAATTATGAAAAACTGGACTGAACTTGAAAACAGCAGCTTCTTTGACGCTAATGCCCGTGAACGTGCTTTGGGCATGGTCGACAAAGGGACCTTTACGGAGTTTTTAAATCCGCTGGATCGTTATTGCAGCCCGCATCTGCCGGTACTTGGGACTGCTGTGGAATTTGATGACGGTACTGTCTGCGGCGTTGGTTTGCTGGGCAAGCATCCTGTTTTTGTAGTATCAATGGAAGGGAAATTTATTGGCGGCGCTATTGGCGAGGTCAATGGCGGTAAAATGGTCGCAACTATTCGCCTGGCATTGAAGGCGGCTGCTGACATTAAAGCTAAATATCCTGAAGAATATACTGCAAGACGTCCGCTGGTCGCGGTTTCTTTTGAAACCGGCGGCGTACGTCTGCACGAAGCCAATGCCGGACTTCTGGCCCATGCCGAAGTAATGGATGCCTTCCAGGACTGCCGCGGTATCGTTCCGGTAGTAGCGGTAGTTGGCAGTAAAGTCGGCTGCTTTGGCGGTATGGGCTTTGTAGCTGCAGCTACCGACGTCATTGTGATGAATGAAGAAGGGCGTATCGGCCTGACTGGTCCGGAAGTAATCGAACAGGAAATGGGCAAAGACGAATTTGACGCTTCCAACAAGGCTTTGGTTTACCGGACAACCGGCGCTAAACATAAATATATCATTCAGGATTGTAACTATCTTGTTGAAGATAAAATCGGTGAGTTCCATAAAACTCTGGCTGAAGTGGCTGAGATACCAATGGCTGAGATCGAAAAAATGCGCCGTATCGGTTCTCTGAAGCTGGTACAGGAACAGCAGGAGCTGGTGAAGCTTGTTGGAGATATGCAGCCGAAGGATTCGATGGATCTGTGGAAATATTTCGGTAATGAAGATCCGGCAGCTTTGCCTGAGATGACGACAGCGGAATTCCTTAAAGTAGTAAAACGCAGAGTACGCAGTTAAGGAAAAGGAGGAATATGAACATGGAAGAATTGGACAACACTATGATAGGTCGCGGACGCGATGCTATTGATATGATCATCGATAAAGATTCCTTCCAGGAAAATATCATTGACGGTTACAGCTTCGATCCTGATTATGGCCCCGGGTCTGTTGTCGGTACTGCTAAGCTGAATGGTAAACCGACTACGATCATCGCTAATGATGCGATGGCGTTTAACGACAGATTTCCTGTTGTTTTCGGCGGTGTCATCGGACTTGAGGAAGGTTATAAGATGGCAACGGCAGTTTATCGGACTATGGAAGCCGATAAGGATAAACCGCTGCCTGAGAAACGCGCTATCGTTTTGATAGTTGATACTCCTGGTAACGGTCCCGGCAAAATGGAAGAAATCGCCGGTATGAATAAATCCACAGGCGGTTATCAGCTGGCTTTAGCCGAAGCACGCAAAGCAGGACATCCAATCGTGGCCATGGTCATTGGCCGCGCAATTTCCGGAGCTTTTCTGTGCCATGGTTTGCAGGCCGACCATATTCTGGCCCTTTCCAAAGATTTCGGCACCATGATCCATGTTATGCCGCTGACCTCCATTGCCAGGATCACGAAAATGGATATCGAACGGTTGGAAGAGCTTTCTACCAGCAATCCTGTTTTTGCAGCCGGTGTAGATTTCTTCTACAAACTGGGCGGCGTACAGGAAATTGTCAATCAAGTAGAAGATATGCGGGAAGTAATTATCCGGCATATCGATGAGGTTGCTAAATTAAAGGCTGAAGGGAAAGGCGAACTGCTCGGTCCCTGGGGCAGAGGTATTCTAGGCAATGAGCGGGGCGGACGGACACATAGAATGGAAGCTATTGCCAAGGTCAATGCAGAATTTGCTGCAGTTGCCGATAAATATATCAACGCGTAAGGAGATTGCAGATGAACAGCTTGCTTCAGGAAATAAGCCTGCTGGTCGAAGATTTCGGTTCTGCTCCCAAACTGGAGGAGATGCCGAAGCGTACTTTGGCGGATAAAGGCATTGCCGGGCCGACGGCGGCTCATGTTATTGAAGATGTTCATACGCCTTTGAATCTTGCTTATCTTACCTTTACAACGGGAACATCGGCTTTTCAAAATATCGTCGGAGTTACCTATGCTGAATTGCCGGCACGCATCAGAGCTTCGGTCAGGATCTTAGAGCGCGCTGGACTAAAGCGCGGCGATAAGCTGCTTGTTACTTATCCGCCGCTGGTAAATGTTTTTTCAGGGCAGGCTTTAAAAGATTTTGGTTTGAAATGGTCGTTTTTAGTGCGCTCCAGCCGTGATGCCTTTCTGGCAGCGCTGTATAAAGAGAGGCCTGCAGCTGTGGTGGGTGAGTCTGCGTTTTTACGGGCGGCACTGACAGATGCTAAAAATATGGGCGTTGCTGAAGATCTGCCTAAAGGAGTAAAGCTGTTGACTGCTGGTACGCCTCTGGATCTGGAGTTGCTGCCGGTGGCGCAGGAACTTCTGCAGGCGGAAGTACATGATTTATACGGCTGCCAGGAAATAGGCTGGCTGGCTATGGACGGTATCCCTGTCAGGGACGATATCGAACTGACACCGGCGGCCATCAGGGGCGGACAGCAATATTATGAGCTGATAGCAGGCGGCCTGCCGATGGGTGACAGTTTTCCGTGTTCAGAGTCGGGACATGTCTGTAATAAGGCCGGTAAGATCATTACTTACCGCCGGGAACGGACTTATCCGGAGTATGAAGTGATCGTAAAAGCTACTACTCTGGCCTCAGCCGTTACCTTAAACAGGGTGGCCCGCAGTATTTTGAGGATTAAAGGCCGGATCGTCAAGGTCAGTCCTGAAGTACAGGTCAATGCCGAACAAACAATATTGGAACTGCGGGGCGATCCTATATCAGGAATTGAAATACCTTCTGTTACAATCACCGGGCCTGTACAGACGGAATTTTTCGACACTATGGTACAGGCGCAGCTTGATTATCAGCAGAACAGTAAGGCGGATCCCGTATGGACAAAACGCAGTTAAAAAGGCATGACCTGGTTTATCCGAGCAGTATCGGCAGGGCAAGGTTGAAACAAGTGTTTTTAAACGAGCTGACAGGGGAAAAGGCATTTTTAGCGGCGGATATTTTCCGCGCTGACAGCGTTATTCCCGGAATAGTCAGACGTGCGGAAGTACTTTCGGCAGACGTGATACCGTTGGGCTTTGTGCATCCGCAGCTATGTGAGGGACGGCGGTTACGCCTGACAGCAGAGCTGGAGGTAGGCGAAGCAGTTAAATTGAAACGGCCTTATGAGCTTGCGGCAGCTGAATTTAAAGTATCTACGAATTGTCTGGCAGCGGCGCAGGCGGCATGCAGCTATGCGGCAGAGAGGCGGCTGAAACTGGGAATTTTAGGTTCGGCCGGGTTGGAAATAGCTACCGGTTTACCTTTTACCAACAGCGAATCTGATCTTGATCTGTTGATAACGGGATTGTCTTTGCAGCAGCTGCAGGAGGTATATACAGAACTGCAGGCCATTGGAAAGAAGTTTCAGGTAGACATTGATCTGGAAACGGAGCTTATTAATGGCTATGGTATTAAGGCGGCTGAATTATTTCAGCCGACACAGACAGTTTTAGGCAAGAGTTTACAGGATGTACAAATATTAAAGAAAAAGACAGTTGTGGAAATACTGTCACAGGAGGCATAAATCATGGAAATTAAATCTCGCGTACCCGGTAAAATCGTTCGCTTTGAAAAACAAATAGGCGACAGCGTTGAAGTAAAAGACGTACTGATAGTAATGGAAGCAATGAAAATGAAACAGCTGGTACCTTCCCCGGTAGCCGGAGTAGTCAAAGAATATAAAGTGCAGCCCGGCGACCGCGTAAGTGCCGGTCAGGTTATTGCCGTAGTTGAATAAGTAAATTTTTACCGTTGCCTTTAGTTGTTTCGCTCCCCTTGAGTGGGGAGCGATAATAAAAAATTGTACTAAGGTGGTGTAATCTCATGATTATTTATGGTGTTGCGTTATTAGCATTTTGTTTTTTAACAGGTAATTACATTGGCGATATTTTAGGCGCGCTTCTGGGTGTTAAAGCTAATGTCGGCGGGGTTGGTTTTGCTATGCTGCTGCTGATTATTCTTACCAATAAAGGTATAGATGCAGGCTGGCTTGATAAAAAAGGGCAGGAAGGTATTGCTTTCTGGAGCGCCATGTATATTCCCATCGTTGTGGCTATGAGTTCCATTCAGGACGTTGTCGCCGCTTTATCCGGCGGAACGATCGCTGTATTGGGCGGAGTACTGGGCGTAGCCCTCGGCTTTGTCTTTATTCCTATTTTAAGAAAATTTGGTGCATAGTCATAAAAAGAATGGGAGGCGTTTTATATGGATTTCGCAGCAATGTTCATTAAACTTATTACTAAAAACGGATTAGTTGCGGCTTTTATTATCATCGGTATCACTACCTGGATTGCCTATAAAATCGGCGGTTTGACCAAGGGACGTATCCATGGCTCCGCAATTGCGATCTTCTTCGGTCTGATTCTGGCATATATCGGCGGTGTAGTCGGCGGCGGTCATAAAGGTTTGGCGAGCATTCCGATGTTTGCCGGCGTTGGTGTTATGGGCGGAGCTATGTTCCGTGATTTTGCCATCGTTTCCACTGCTTTTGGCGCTGACCTGCGTGAAATCAAAAAAGTTGGTCTTGTAGGTGTACTTTCGCTTATTTTTGGCTTATTGACTTCCTGGGTAGCAGGTGTGGGTGTGGCTTATGCCATGGGCTATACTGATTCTGTAAGTCTGGTAACCATCGGCGCCGGTGTGGCAACCTTTGTTGTAGGACCTGTAACAGGGGCTTCACTGGGCGCGTCTTCTGAGGTTATAGCCATCAGCATCGCAGCCGGCGTTGTTAAATCTGTTCTGGTTATGATTCTGACTCCATTTGTTGCTAAATTTGTCGGACTTGATAATCCTCAGTCCGCCATGATCTATGGCGGCTTGATGGGTACTACTTCCGGTACGGCTGCCGGTATGGCCGCAGTCGATCCCAAACTGGTTCCGTATGCGGCAATGACAGCTACATTCTATACCGGTTCCGGTTGTCTGGTATTTCCGTCAATTCTGTATTTTGCAACAAAAGCTATTTTTGGTTAAGTAATGATCCCGGCAGAAAGCAGGTGCAGCGATGTATGATCACCAAGCTAAAAAATTAAATGAGCAAGGTACGTTTAAAGAAATAGTAGTCGAGATATCAGCCCGCCAGCTTTCTGCTAAATCTGAAACTTTACGGCAAATGAGTATGTTTTTGACGCAGGCGGTTTTTATGGAGGTTTGCGTCCATCCAAAACCAGGCTTAGTCACCCGTCATGGCGGCGGTGCTCATACAGATATGAGTATTTTGACTTTTGCTGCCGGTTCTGCGGTTTTGGCAAAAGCTTTCAGTGATTTACAGATTTTAGGGATGAAGCATAATGGAAATTATCAGGAGTTATTTGGAAAGGTAAGACGTTACGGCGTCAGTGCGGAGCAGGAGCTGCTGCGCGTGACGAAAGGAGTCAATACCCAAAGAGGCATTTTATTTGCCGGTGGGCTATTGGCTGCTGCCGCAGGGGCTGCCATGAATAAAGGTCTGGACAGTAAAGCACTGTGCTCTATCGTGGCAGAAATGACGCAGGGGCTGACAGAGAATGAGCTGGCTGGACTGCAGGCAGACCGGCCTTTGACGGCAGGAGAAAGATTATATCAGGCTTATGGTATCACGGGTATCCGCGGCGAAGTGGAAGCAGGATTTCCCAGTGTACGACAGAACGGGTTGCCCGGCTTAAAGGAAGCGTTTGCCAAAGGCGCTGGACTGAACGATGCTTTGGTTCATGCTTTGGTTCATTTAATGACGGTTGTGCAGGATTCTAATGTCATCTGGCGCGGCGGTTATGCGAAGCTGCCGTTTGTACAGCAGCGTGCCAGAGATATTTTGGCGCAGGGAAGTATTTTTACTGATTCTGGACGCCGGCTGCTGGCAGAAAGTGAAGAACTTTTCAGGAATGAACGGATCAGTCCCGGCGGCAGTGCCGATCTGTTGTCTGTTACGGCTGCGTTATATTTAGTTGAAAACAAGGAATTCCCCGTTGCGATTATTTAGGACAGGTCGCAGGGGAAAGATTAGATAGATGTTTACTGCTTCCGGCATAGAAGGTGTGATTATGCCATTCCTCCATCAAGCAAAATAAGGCCCGCTAAAAGGGCCTTATTTTGCTGTTACAACCAGAAAAGAGGTGCGGTATGGAATTTGTTTTAAAAGCACTGGAAGGTATTTTCAGTATAGTTTTTATCATTGGTATCGGTTTTGTGTTAAGCAGACGCGGCTGGTTTGACGAGTACAGCAGCGCATTGATCGCCAGGCTGGTAACTGCTGTGTCATTACCTCTTTATATGATCGTCAGTATCAGTAAAAATTTTGATCATAATAAACTGGTTGCCATGGCGCCTGATCTGCTGCTGCCGATATGTTCCATGCTGCTGGCTTTTGGTGTCGGTACAATAGCTGCTCACGTTTTTAAAATAAAAAAAGAACGGCGCGGCATTTTCTGTACTAATTTTTTTATTGCTAATACCATGTTTATTGGTCTGCCGGTCAACCTGGCTCTGTTTGGTGAAAAAAGTATCCCGGCAGTAATGCTTTATTATATGGTCAATACAACCTTTTTCTGGACACTTGGTGTACATAATATTGTGCAGGATACCCTGAGCGATACAAAGAATAAACCAGCGTTTTTTTCTCCGGCAGCACTGAAGAAAATTTTTTCTCCGCCACTGGCCGGCTTCATTGTCGGTATCATTTTAGTCTTGCTGGACTGCAGGTTGCCGTCTTTTTTGATGAACAGCTTCCAATATACAGGTAATTTGACGACGCCTTTATCGTTGGTTTTTATTGGCATTGAGATGAGTAAGATCCCGTTGGGAGAAATCGGTTTCGATAAAGATCTGCTGCTAGGCGTTGCCGGACGTTTTCTGGTTTGTCCAGTATGTGTTTTGGTTCTGATACCGTTTCTGCCTGTAACGGCGCTGTCAGCACAGGTTTTCACTATGCAGGCGACCATGCCGGCGATGACACAGATGGCTATTGTAGCTAAAAATTATGGCGCGGATTCTGCTTATGCGGCGACGTTAAGTTTTTTAACGGTGCTTTTAGGTATTGTTGTCGTACCGTTGTATATGATGCTGGTTAATATGTATATATAAGTAAGAGGTGATTGAATGAACACAGTAACAGATGTAGCTGCCCATATCAAACAGATCTGGAGCAGCAGCGCGTTTATGAATTTGCTGAAGATAGAGATCGATGAGATTCACTGCGGTGGTGCGACGGTAAAGATGCCGATAGATTTTGACATCCATACCAATCACTGGCTGGGTGTGCACGGTGGTGCTTTGGCGGCATTAGCCGATGCAGTTATGGGCATTACCGGAGCCAGTGTCGGCGAGGTTGTGCAGACATTGAGCTTCAATATCAATTTTATCAGCAATCTGCCAGGTACGGGGACGGCGATCGTTAAAAGCCAGGTCAAACACCATGGGCAGACAACTATGGTCATTATGGCGGAAATGACAGACGAACAGAATAATCTACTGGCTGCTATTACGACGACTATGTTTATCGCCGGACATTTTAATGAAATACCCAGAGAATGGTAATGAGGGTATGAAATATTAGATAACAAATAAAACCGTACCTGTGATCCAAAACAGTACGGTTTTATTTTATGCAGACACAAGATGAATTTAGTTAAGTTTTCTGCAATAATTTAGTGGAGAAGCAGGCGTTAAATATGTTACAATTAATATATCTAAGCTGGTGTAAAATTTTATTGCAGATAGGAGAATGGATATGCAGCAGGATATGATTGTAATTTTAGATTTGGGCAGCCACGAAAACACAATGGTGGCTCGTGCCGTAAGGGAACTGGGTGTTTACAGCGAGATCAAACCCCATGATATCACAGCAGCAGAACTGAAAGAGCTGCCTAATGTTAAAGGTATCATCATCAACGGGGGAGAAAACAATATTATCGACGGTCAGCCGATCGACGTGGAAGCAGCCGTTTATCAGTTTGGCGTGCCGGTAATGTCTGTCGGCCATACTTTGGCTAAAGTAGAAAATCTGCCTGCCTGGCCGGAACATACAGCTATGCTGGAAGTGCTCAAAAAATTTGTTTTTGATGAGTGCCATGCCACAGCTAACTGGAATATGAAAAATTTCATCAATGATCAGATCGAACTGATCAAAAAACAGGTCGGCGATAAAAAAGTTCTGCTGGCTTTGTCCGGCGGTGTCGATTCTTCTGTTGTAGCAGCACTTTTGATCAAAGCTATCGGCTCGCAGCTGACCTGCGTGCATGTTAACCATGGCCTGATGCGTAAAGATGAGTCTGAAAGCGTCGTCAGAGTTTTCAGAGATGAACTGAAAGCTAATCTTGTCTATGTTGATGCCAGCGAACGTTTCCTCTCTAAACTGGCCGGAGTAGCTGATCCGGAAGCAAAAAGGAAAATCATCGGCGCCGAATTTATCCGTGTTTTTGAAGAAGAAGCACGTAAACTGGACGGTATCGAATTCCTGGGACAGGGCACTATTTATCCTGACGTAGTAGAATCCGGCACTAAAACAGCCAAGAGCGTTAAAAGCCATCATAATGTCGGCGGACTGCCTGAAGATCTGCAGTTCAAGCTGGTTGAACCGTTGTATCAGCTGTTTAAAGACGAAGTGCGTGCCTGCGGTATCGAACTGGGTTTGCCGCACAGTATGGTTTACCGTCAGCCGTTCCCCGGACCGGGACTTGGCGTAAGATGCCTGGGCGCTATAACTAAAGAGCGTCTGGAAGCAGTGCGTGAAGCTGACGCTATTTTACGTGAAGAATTCGCCAATGCCGGATTAGATAAAAAAGTATGGCAGTATTTTACCGTTGTACCTGATTTTAAATCCGTCGGTGTACGCGATAACGCCAGAACCTTCGAGTATCCGGTGATCATCCGTGCGATCAATACTATTGACGCCATGACGGCAACTATCGAAGAACTGGACTGGCCGATCCTGCACAAAATCACCAACAGGATTCTGGCTGAAGTCAAAAACGTCAACCGCGTCTGCTATGATTTGTCGCCCAAACCGAACGCTACTATCGAGTGGGAATAAATCGAGAAACCAAAAAAATGACTTAAATACAGGGGTTTATTGTTACAAATTCTCGATTTGATAGCAAAATGATAGCAGATTTAAAAACACATTTATTGCGTGTTTTTTATGGTTTGCGTGTAAAATTATCTTAATAAAATCTAAAAGGCATTACAGACTTTTCAAAGTCCGTAATGCCTTTTAGATTTTTCTGTTTAACCTTTCAGCTTGTTCTCAAATTAACATCCAGGAAAGCATTTTTTGTTCTTGCGAGGGTACTTTTGCTCAAATCTGAGTGGTATCAAGTTCTGGACATTTATATCGCCAGAAGTCATATTTTTCTTGACTGATTTCATCGCTTTCAAGCTTGGCAGTTGCTGACATCAAGTAGTGAGTATTTGTAGCCTTACTTTTGTCTTCACTAATACGCAAATACACAGGTATATTGAGATTGTAAATGCAGAACTAATTTCTATTTAGAAGATTTGAACGAAAATAGGAAAGTACAGCAGGAGTTCAAAACTGCTGTACTTTGTGGTTAGCAATTATAAGCCCAATAATCCAAGTCTTCATCATTCATGCCGCGTTTGTTGTAGGAAGACCGTAGCCTGTTGTGATGAACATCAAGTAGGTTAGGGGTACTTATGGTGTTTGCTTCGGATATATCCAAAATATCACTGTGGTTTTTAAGTAGCGATTCTCGAAGATGTTTTTTTGTTGGAGCATTAGCTTTCCCTTTACTATCATATGTTGTTTGCTCATCTTGCATTTTTTCGAGAATTACACTTCGAAAATACTGTTCCGTATTATAATAAAAATTATGGCGAACAATATTTTTAGGAACCAAAAGTATGATTTTGCCATCTACAAATAGTCCTTTACCTCTATAGGCAGCCCAACAGTGCGAAGTATAGTCCCAATAATGATATTCCTCTTTTACATCTTGAACGTCAATTGAATATTTTTTGCATTGTTCAATAGTGAAATTACTTAATTGAAGAAACAAAATATTGGTAAGCATATCAGAAAGGCAGTCTTCGGCAAAATCACGAATGAAAATTGGCAAATCGATGGCTTTTGAAAGGGGAACCTTTGAATCTATTAATTTTTTTAACGGTTCAAAAGTTTGTATCATCCCAGCGGCGGTTTTAGCCTTTCCGTTGTTTCCATTACCATAGCCAAGCTTTGTTGCATTGATTTCGTGTGCATGGCAAAATAGGGCTGTTTTATCGCTATATTCATGATTACTTCGATATAAATCATAAAAGCTGTCAAAATAATCGTTCAAAGTATACATTGCTTCATAACTGAAAGGAGTATTGATTATTTCGATGAGACAAGGATCTATAAATAACTCTGTATCATAATCCGTGTTAATATCAACGAAATCAAAGTTGGAGTGACCTCTTGGTAGGTTGAAGTAATTAGAAATATTCATATTTGTACCTCAAGTCCTATGTTTTGTTTTATCAACGAGTGTAAACTTAGTTGCCCCCGAAGATGTTGGCGGTACACGATTGCCTTTAACAAAGGTCGCTTCAGTTTTACTTCCTTGTGGTTTATATTGCCCTGAAACAGGAACAATTTCGCCCGTTTTTACTGTTCTTGACATAATTATGCCTCCATTTTTTAGATTTTACTATTGCTTTTTTGTTGTGGCTATGGCATAATATAAATACATTAATTTAGATGCCAATACCAGTGATGATTGCACTTTATAAGTTGCTGCAAACAACTATAAAGTGTTTTCTTTTTCAACTACAATCAAGTTGCATCACCGCCTTTCGTTATATATTAGTTATATATTATACTAACGGAGAATATCAAGTAAGTCATAATAGAAATACGTTCTGTTACGACCTTTATTATCCGTGTATAAAATTTTGTTATCAACAAGCATAGATAGGTATCGATTGATGCTTGTCATTGGTATTTCTGTTTCTTTCGATACTTGCTTTGCCGTTGTAATGGGGTATTGATATAGCACATTTATTACATCAACTATGCTTGCGGAGCGTGCAATCCCTCGAGCCATGTCAAGATGTTTTTCGTATAATGCGTTGATGTCTGTGATAATTTGAATATATTTGTCACACTGTTTTTCAACTGTTAAAAGAAAGAATTTTATCCATTCATTCCATTCCCCTTTATTGCGGGTATCGTTTAACAGCGTATAATATCTCATTTTGTCGCGCTCTAGCGCCTCGCTTATGAAAAAACAAGGAAGGTCAATTTGCTTTTGTGCAAATAAATACATAGGTATTAACATTCGACCTATACGCCCATTACCATCCATGAATGGATGTATAGTTTCAAATTGTGCATGAATAATAGCGGTGCGAACAAGAGGGCGAAACTTGTCTTCAGAATTATTAATATATTTGATTAAGTTTTTCATAAGTTCTGGAATACAGCTTGGCTTTGGCGGAATAAAAGTAATAGCATGGCTAGCATCATTACGACCGATATAATTTTGTTCCTTGCGGTAAGCACCAACAAGTGATGGCTTTCTAACATTTCCTTGCATAAGGCTTGCATGCATTTGAAAAAAGAATTCATCCGTAAAATCGTGTCGCCGTAAATAGTCATACCCTTTTACTGTCGCGATATAGTAGTTATTGACTTCATTAAGATTCTTATCTTTTTCGTTAGGAACGACTTGGTTAATCAATACACCATCCAGTGTAGCCTGAGTGCTTTCAAGTGCTGAAGATGCTAATGCTTCCTTCTGTTGTAAAGTTGGCATGAACCAGGCGCTATTTAATTTGCTGTCTTTGATTTTTTCTTTATATACTTCAAGCTTAGCTGTTGCATCTATAAGTTCTTCAAAAAAGAAGTGTTGATTTACTACATTATTGTCAAGAGGCAAAAAGCTTGCCGTATAAGCACCATTCATAGTTTTATCCTCCTTCTTTTCCTATAATATACCATTTTTAAAACCAAAAGTCAATAATTTTGGTTTTAAAAATGGTATATCGTGCGATTTTGGCTAAAAAAACAAGTTTTTGGTTTTAATAATTGTGCTATAATTGATTTTAAACCAAAAAAGCATCAAAACAATAACGTCTTGATGCATATGTCAAGAAAAAGTAGATACTAATAAAAAGCAACTCAGAACCCAGATTCAGTTTTAAACTGAATCTGGGTTCTGTAGCCTAAAGCAGCAGTAAAACGTTCATATGTATCTGATTAATGATAGTGTAGTTTTTATTTTGTAATAATGTTCCACTTACGACCTGTCTCCTAAGCCGAATGCAACTATCGAATGGGAATAAATAAAGTAAACTCCGAAAATTTTCGGCAAAGAGAGTTTTCGGAGGTCTTTTTATTAACAGGCTTATGCTGGAATGAATTTTTATTTATGCTATAATACTGGTTAGATAAAGGATATATAATTTTCTCTAAATTTAACTTTAGTACGTCATATTGATTAGGATGTTGGTTGTTTGGAAAGGATAATAAAATATGTGTGAAAAAATCAGATGTTCCTGGGCAGGTGACCTTCAGATATATGTTGAGTATCACGACCAAGAGTGGGGGCGTCCTGTGCATGAAGACAACAAGCTTTTTGAAATGCTGATTTTAGAGGGAATGCAGGCAGGACTCAGCTGGATCACTGTGCTTAAAAAAAGAAAGGCATTTCGAGAAGCGTTTGATTGTTTTGATCCGGTTAAAGTATCTCTTTACGATGAAGAAAAAATTCAGGAACTGCTGGCAAATGAAGGAATTATTAGAAATCGCCTTAAAGTGACGGCAGCTGTAGCGAATGGCAAAGCCTTTCTGAAGGTACAAGAAAAGTATGGAAGTTTTGATAAATTTATATGGGGATATGTAAATTATACTCCAATTAGAAATCATTGGAAAAAGATGGAGGATATACCAGCTACAACACCGCTTTCTGATAAAATCAGCAAGGATTTGAAAAAAATAGGATTTAAATTTGTTGGTTCGACAATCGTTTATGCATTTATGCAGGCTACAGGTATGGTGAATGACCATGTGACGAACTGTTTTGTTTATCAAGAGCTGGATAGATAATTTTAAAACTAGCTATTTTGATAGTAATATTTGTTTAAAATTACTTTCGATAGCCGATGACACTGTCTGTTTTTATATAAAAGTGAACAGGTAAAATTTGCCGTAAAAACTTTTAGCCCTTTCCAGGGGCTAATTTTTTTTGCATAAATTTGCTTAAGAAGATCGTACTTTTCCGTCATATGACCGTAATCAATTTTATGTATGCAGAAGAATTTTATAGATTGTGAAAATACAGCAGCTTCGGCGGCTATCAAAACGTGCGGGCAATAATGAAACCAGGCTGCGTCGATAAAAAGTTCTTGCATGTCTTGTGGGGGGGTACAGACGTGCTATAATAGCTATGATTATTATAATAACAAAAGTTTTTGCCTTTTAACAAATAAAAACTGATTTTTATTTAATAAATAATGACTAAAATTTAAAGAAAACTATGTGCCGCAGCCGCAGTAATAACTGCGAGGATATAAAATCAGGCTTTGAAACAGAAAACTTCAAGATCTATTTCGACAACAAAAGGGAGGAAAAGTTATGAAAAAGAAAGGAATAACGCTGGCGCTGCTTTTAAGCTGCACCACAGCGGCAGCAGCACCGGCACTGCCCAGTACTAACAGTGATCTGCGTGCGCTGGAACAGAACAAGGCGCAGACACCGCAGCAGGCAGAGCTGACCAGTGTTCAGACAGAAGGGGATAAACTTTCCGGCGAGCAGAGCTTTACTGTCGATTTTATCAATTTTACCAGTCCTGACAATATCGACAAGGCAGCCTGTGAGGAGCTGGTAGCAGATTATGTCGGACAGGAGCTAACTCTGAGCAAGCTGCAGCAGGCTGCCGATAAGGTGACAGATTACCTGCGTAAGCAGGGATACACCGTAGCCACTGCTTTTATTCCGCCGCAGCAGATAGCGAACGGAGCAGTAGAAATTCGTGTCCTGCTTGGTAATCTTGGCCAGATGACAGTCAATAACAAATCTGGCCTGAAAGATGCGGTTATCAGCAGTTTTATAGATAGACTGCACGGCGGCGCCGCTATCAAAACAAACGAATTGGAAACAGTGCTCAACAACCTCAACGACCTGCCCGGCATCAGAGCCGCAGGTATGCTTAAAGCAGGAGCAAGCGTCGGCAGCAGTGACCTTGAGATCATCGTTGCTGATAAAAAAGCCGTCGAAACTATTTTATATGCCGATAACCACGGCGGCAAATACAGCGGCCGTTACCGCTACGGCTTTCAGACTACCCTTAACGACCCCGGGCGTATTGGCGATAAATTTACTGTGGGCGGAACTTTAAGCAACGAAGATATGCGCAACTACAATTTTGGTTATGAAATGCCCATCAGCGGCAACGGCAGCCGTCTGGGCATTTCATACAGCCAGATGGATTATACCCTGGGCGACTACTTCAATCTGCTGGACGCAGTTGGCAAAGCCAAAACCTTCAGCATCTATGGCAGTACGCCCCTGACTAATACCAGCAGCAGTAAACTAGACCTGGTCTACGGCTACGACAACCGTCAGCTGCAGGATGAAATGCGCCTGTTTGGTTACAACGCTAAAAAAAGCAGCAATGCCGTACATACAGGAATCAGCGGCAACAGTCGAGGCAGCGGCAGCTATACAGGCTACAGCGCGCTTTACTATTGGGGCCAGCTTACCAACGAGGATTTTAACAGCGAAACAGAAGGCAGCTTCAATAAGTTGACCGGCGATGTCAATCACAGCCGCCGTTTGGGCAATACAGTAGACCTGCTGCTGAACTTCCACAGCCAGCTGGCGAATAAACAGCTGGACGGCAGCGAACAGTTCAGTCTGGGCGGGGCTAACGGAGTACGAGCTTATCCGCAGGGTGAGGCCAGCGGAGACAGCGGCTACCAGGCAACAGCCGAACTGCGCTGCAACATGCCGCTGCCATATCTCAGCCTGGCGACCTTTGTTGATTTCGGCGAAGTAGAGCAAAGAGGCTACGACGACAGACACCGCAATTTGGCAGGCTGGGGCATTGGTGTACAGTATGCCAAAGCAGGAGATTATTATCTGCGGCTGGATTATGCGCGCAAGCTTAATGGTGAAGCATTCCAGAGTGAGGACAAGGATAAGAACGGACGCCTGTGGTTTCAGGCCTATAAACTGTTCTAGACAGATTTTCAAGGAAAATAAAACTAATGCAAGGAGTGGGAAAGATGGAATATAACAAATCTTATCTGGCCAGACGATTGGCTTTATCCCTGATTATCGGCGGGATGTTTGTCAGCAGTGTTTACGCTCTGCCGCAGGGCGGCGCAGTAGTGGGCGGCGGCAGTAACGGCAATATCGGCGGCAGCGGTAATGTTATGGAGATCACCGGTACAGGCAGCAATAACGTAGCGATAAAATGGGAACAGTTCAATATCGCCAATTGTGAAACAGTCAACTTTAAAAATATGGCTAATGTGCTGAACTATGTTACCGGCAATACTAAAAGTGAGATTTACGGAGCTTTGAACGGACAGAATGTCAACGTCTTTCTGCTCAATCCCAACGGCATTTTGTTTGGTAAGGGAGCGGCTGTCAACGTTGGCAGCCTGCATGCTTCCACAGGTAAAATGACAGACGCTGCCATCAATGGCTTTAATGGCACGCCGGCGATCGACCTGAGCAGCGTTACTGCCGATGTACTGAATCTGGGTGCGATACGTGCCGATAAGGTGACGATAGAAGGGGCCAATATTTCGCTGGGCAATGCGGCTGATATAAAAAAACAAAATGGAGACGCAATAGCGGCTGCCGATCAGGCGAATTATATTCTTAAGGCAGAAGGTACTATTAACGTAGGCTATGAAACGATCGGGACGAAGAATATATCTATTATAGAAAATGGTGTCAGTACAGAGCATGCTATACGTGATTACAGTGCAGGAGCTGTGGAGAAAGGCAGTACCTTATTTACCGGTAAGAAGCTTAATGGCAGCGAAGCGAACAATGTCAACGATTGTATGCTGATCAGTGCTATCTATGAGCTGCAAAGCATTCAGGATAACAGAGCTGGTAGATATATGTTGACAAAAGATATTGACGGTGCTGCAACAAAGAACTGGAATAGCGGAGCTGGTTTTAAAACATTGTTTAATGATAGCGCTTTAAAATTTATGGGTGTGTTTGACGGTGCTGGTTATACGATCAGCGACTTGTATATAAATAGCAGTACAGGTAAGTATGGTGGTTTGTTTGGGGTATCTGCAGGCAAGATAGCTAATGTGCAGCTGTCCGGAATTGACTATAATTTTACCGGAGGAATAGAAGCTATCGGCGGCATCGTTGGTTATAATGTAGGTTCCAGCGGTGGACTAGCTGGCAGTGTCAGAAATGTGCAGGCCAGCGGTAAAATTACAGCCAGCAATTTGACAGCAGTGTTTGCACACATTGGCGGTATTGTAGGAACAAATGCCAGTACTGTTGCGGGAGCAAGTGGTACACCTACTCCGACAAATGCTATGTGTATTATCAAAGATGCTGTGAGCAAAGTAGATATTACAGCCAGTGGCAATACGAATATCTATGCTGGCGGTATAGCAGGTAATAATAGTTATTCTGAGGTCTACAATGAAACCGGTGTCATTGAGAACGTGAAGAATGAAGGTGCCATCAGTGTTACTGACAGCAGTCAGGCAAAAACCGGTGGCATCGTCGGCAATAACGCTGGACAGGTCAGTAAGGCCGAAAATACAGGTGCGGTAACAGGAACCTGGCACGTAGGTGGGATTTTAGGTTACAGCAACAATTCCAAAAACACTGCGGTGATAAACAGTGAACTGCATAATTCTGGGACAGTAACAGGAATCGGCGCTTTCTCGTATGTTGGCGGCATTGTGGGCCAAGTTTTTCAGGGAAAATTTGATGATCTCAGTAATGGTGGAACGGTGACAGTAAATGCGGCCAATACAGGATATGCTGGCGGCATTATTGGTCATAATTCCTCTACGAATTCTTCAGGGAGTTTTACTAATCTCAGCAACAGCGGTGCTATTACAGGAAATGTGACTAATGCAGGTTATGCTGGCGGTATTTTTGGGGAAAATGATGCCGCATTAGAATTTGAGAAGTTCAATAATAGCGGTACAATTAAAGGCAATGGGTGGATTGGTGGTATTATTGGATATAATAATGGAGGAGCAATAAAAAACAGCTATAATACAGGCGTTGTCGCAGGAACAGGAGCGGGTACGCTACAGTTGTTAGCCGGAGGTATCGTTGGCAATAATAATTCTGGCAGTATTACTAATGTCTATAATACTGGTGCTGTCAGCGCAGATAAAGGCACTTCGACGAAAACCTGCTTTGCAGGTGGTATCATTGCTGGTAATAAGGGTCCGATTAAAAATGCTTATAATATGAGTTCAGTGACGGTTGAAAACGGAGCCATTGGTAAAGGTATTGTTGCTGCTGGCAATGGAACTATTACCAATGCGTTTTATTTTAATCCTTCTACGCAGCGTTATTATGATTATGATGGAGCGGAATATACCTCAACAGAAGCTTTTAACCAGTCTTTTATGGAGGGAGCTGCTGCTAGCGGCGAGCAGGCTGCCTGGCTTGGTTATAGCGATGGTCAGACTACGCCGCAGTTACAGGCGTTCCTGTCACCGCTGGATGTCAGCATCGGTAATATTGAGGTCGAGATAACCGATGGCGATATCTATACTGGTTTAGCACAGGCTATTATTGATAAACTGACAGCAATGGGAGTAGAGTTTGATGCCTCTAAAATCAAAGCTGTAGAGGTGAAGGAAGCTGGCACATACGATTTAAGCTCGCTGTTATATTCTACTCAGGATGGTTATAAAATCACTATTGGTGATGGCGGTAAGTTAACGGTCACAGTTAACGCCAAAAAACCTGAGGTGCCGCCAGTTGATCCGCCGATTGGGCCTTCAGTTATCAATGACGCTGCTTATCAGGCTGCTTTGATCAATATTCAGCATGTAGACGATGATCTCCGGGTTGTGCAGCAGACACTGGAGCCAGAAAAATATGCTGAAGATGAAGAAGGCAGAGTAAAGATTATGGGAACAGGTATTAAAATCTAAACTAATTAAGCTGTTGCTGCTAAAGATTGTGTTTCTAAAGTAAAACAGCCCTGACAGAATATTTCTGTCAGGGCTGTTTTAGGTTGCAGTTATAAAACCTTACTCAACAAGTTCAACACGTTTTTGTGGGTGATTTTTTCAATGGTGCTGTCGCTGTAGTTTTTGCTTTGCAGGTATTCGATCAGCGGTTTGTAATCCTGTACGCCATGGATATTATAAGGCGGGTGACTGATACCGTCGAAGTCGCTGCCGAAACCGACGTGGTCGTCATTGCCCAAAAGGTTCAGCATATAATCGATATGGCGGTACACACTGTCGATGCAGGCATTGTTATAATCTTCTTCTAGGAACTGTCCGGCAAAGGTGATACCGATCAGACCGTCATTGGCATTGATGGCTTTGATCTGGTCGTCATTGAGATTACGTGGATGACTGCAAAGTGTTTTGGCATTGGAATGGGTAGCAATGATTGGCTTGGTAGAAGTTTCGATAACATCCCAGAAGCCCGCTGTAGCAATATGGGAAACGTCTACCAGCATGCCCAGACGGTTCATTTCTGCAACTACCTGACGGCCAAAGGTGGTCAGACCGCCGCCGCTGCATTCTTCGTTGACGCCATCGGCAATGTCGTTGCGGTTGCTCCAGGTAAGGGTGATAGCGCGCACGCCAAGCTCATAGAGCATGCGCAGGGCTTCCAGACTGCCATCGATAGCGCCGCCTTCTTCGATAGCCAGCAGAGTTGCTGCTTTGTGGTTGAGCACGTTGGCAGCATCGGCTTTAGTTAAAACGGGAAGCACGTCGATGCCTTTCTCCTGCAGTGCTTTAAGCTCCTGCTTATATTTGTCGAGGAGGCAAAGCGTATAACGCAGTCCGCCGTAGTAACGGAATTCGTGGGTCGGGACAAAAATAGCGCAAAACTGCAGACCGCCGCCCAGCTCTATCTGACGTTTAATGTCGAAGTGCTGATCGTTGTCATACAGGGAAGTGCATTTTTTGTAAAGCTCGGTAAGTGTGTCGCAGTGACAGTCGCAGATGAACATGATTTACACATCCTTTCTAAAATAAGAATAGCCGCCCGCAGGCAGCTATTCTGTTTTATCAAAATTTCAATTACCCTCTGTAGTAGTAGAAGAAGGTCATACCGATATTAACAAGCATTGCGCCGGCCATCGGGATAGCGGTACGTTTTACCAGATCGAACGGAGAAACGCCGCCCATGCCGGAGGATACAACGATAACTGCTGTGATCGGTGAACAGTTACGGGCAATAGAAGCCGCAAAATGCATCGGCAGAAGCATCAGTACCGGATGCAGTCCTGTATGGGCTGCAACAGCAGGTGTCAGAGCCGCAAAGGCAAAGAACGGAGCGTTGCCGCTGCCCATAACGATAGCCGAGAAGGTGATGATAGCGACCATAACGAGCATCATAGCCATCGGGCCAAAGCCAAAGCCCTGACTGCCGGAGATCAGCGCATTGATAGTCCCCATGGACAGAAGGCCCTGAGCAAAAGTCTGACCGGCTACGATCAAGGTGATAACGTTAGCCATCTGCATTCCTAAACCGTCAAAGAAGGTCTGGATGTCGCCGAGAACTTTTTTGCCGTCATGCCAGCGCATGTATTCGCAGCAGGCGCCAATAAAAAGTCCAATGAACATAGCCATAACGATGTTCATTTTGATTGAGGTGATCCACAGCGGGCTGAAGGAGAGGATCAAAGCCAGTGGAATAACCGGCAGGACCGCATACCAGAGCGGCGCGCTGTCAGCCGGATCATCTTCAGCCGGTTTTTCAACTTCCATCGGCTGGACGACATGTCCGTCGCGTTTATCCATATATTTTTGAGTGAAATAGTGCAGTGTGCCGACAACAACGAAGGCAACCAAAACGATCGGTACCTGGTAGTCAGTCCAGTAAACTACCGGGTTCAAGCCGGCGGTTTCAGCAGAAAGGATGGTACCGGTATCACTGGGGCTCCAGTCGAAGCAGAGCGTAGTAGCAACAGCAGCCGTAGCAGACAGACGGCTGACACCAAGTCCGATCAGGATCGGGAACATGGTGACCATCAGCAGCATGGCCAGACCAGATGCACTGTTGATGCACAGACCGATCAGCATACCGACAACCCAGGTGCCGGATAAAACGATATAAGGTGATTTTAAAGCCAGTAAAGGACGGATAGTCAGACGAACTAAAGAACGGGAAGCGCCGATTTTGTCCATATAGCGGGCAAAAGCGCCAACTGCCATAATGTTCATACCGAGCTTGCCGGCATTAGAACTCATGGTAGCGCGAATAAATTCAAAAGCATCAAAGAAAGTAGAGCCTGTAGCGGCTTTGGCCGGTAAGATAGTACCGTAACCGAAAATTGCGGCAATATACATTAATATCATACCGCCTAAGAATAAGACCGGTTGAGGTTTGTACTTTTTGTAGATCAGAAAGCCGACCCAAAAAGTAACAAGAGCAGAGATTACTAAACCCATTGGTGCAACACCCTTTCTTCATATATAATGTCTTTCAATGACTAAAGTATAGCATTCTAATATCTCATAAAGCAAGAGCAGCAGCAACAAAGGGTAACAAATTTACAGAAAATTTTATTAAAATAAAAACGCTGTAATATTTTTGTACTGATTTCTAGAACATAAAAGGACGTTCTTCCTTAGAAGAACGTCCTTTGGACTAACAGTAATTATTTATCTTTGAACACCGGCTTCAGCAGCAACTGCATGCTGTACATAAATAGCCTGTACTGCGGCATTGCGGCCGATACCCTGCAGGTGACCTACAGTTTTAACGCCCATTTTTTCGATCATGGATTTCCAGGAATCTTCTTCATCGCCGTACATATCGTTGTTGGCATGGTCGCCTGCAACGATCATCAGGGGGAACATATGCACAGTTTTGTAACCGCGTGCTTTGATTTGTTCCAGAACTTCGTCCACGTTAGGAGTATCCACTTCTTCAACAGTGCCAACTACTACCGGTAAACCCATTTTATCAAAGGTTTCCTGCAGCATTTTGTAGGTGTTGCCAAAGGATTGGTTGTTATCACGGGGAGAACCGTGACCCATCAAGACAACGCCTTCACCTTTGCCAAGAGTCGGGAATTGAGTCGCAACAGCGGAAGCAGCGATAGCGAAATCGTTTTTACCTACCATCAGAGGATCGCTGACAACGATGCGGTCAAAATCACCTTTGAATTTATCAACGGTGCTCAGGACTTTATGCTCATATTCTTCGCCGTGCAGCAAATGAGTCGGTTGTACGAGAATGTCTTTATAACCGGCTTTTTTCAGTTCTTTTAAGGTTGCAGGCAAATCGTTGACTTTGATGCCTTTATTTTTTTCCAATCGTTCCATGATGATGTAGGAAGTAAAAGCACGTTTAAAATCACGGTTCGGGAAAGCTTTGGCAACAGCTTCTTCGATACCGCCGATATCTTTCGTACGGGTGTCGTCGAAGGTCGAACCGAAGCTGACTACTACGACAGCCTTGTCGTTTTTCGGTGCTTTAGCAGCGGCAGAAGCGCCCATAGTTCCCAGTGCAAAAACCATCATTGAAGCCATAACTAACATTGAAAGCAGTTTTTTCATAAATTATTCCTCTTTCCTCTGATTATTTTCTGAATAGGTAATAAAAAAACCATCCATAAATATTAGGGATGGTGATAAAACATGGTTAGACCCATGATCTTTCCCCGTCCTTCGCAGGTCACTAAGATCGCGATGCAGGTAGTTCTTCTGGCTTGACTTCATGGCTCGGCCTTCCTTCCCGGAATATTCCAGTGGTTCTATAGGCGTTGCTCCATCTTACAGCGGCGGGACCGCGACGGCTTTTAACCGGTCTTCTCTGTTATTCCTGACGGAACCTGCATTACCGTATTCAGTTTGATATACTAAATTATAACATCTTTGAATAGAGTGTCAAGCAAATTAGGAAAAAATATCATTAAGATACAGAGTTATACAAGAATAAACACCCTTTAATTATTTAAAGGGTGTTTAGAAATTTGCAGAGTTATTTTTTTGCAGCTTTATCAAGATCCTGAACGAAAGCATTGGCCATGCGCTGCCACATATTTGTTGTATCACTGTCTGCTGTACGGCTGCGTGTATCGCGCAGACTGAAAATTATTTTTCCTGTAGCAGGGTCAAAAAGATGAAAAGCTACATCAACGTAGCCGTCATATACAGTGCTGGCCGGAACATATTCATAAACAGTTCGTTCTGCGTCCCGTTCGATCCAGTTCCCTTTATTGTCTTTGACCTTTTCTTTGTAATATCTGGTACGCGGTTCTTCGTGAGCGGGGATGACCCGTCTGTTGTAACCAAATTTGTGGGAGATTATTTTCAGATCAGCAGTTGGAGCAGGCGCTATTTTGGTCGATATATCTGTATAAGTGCCGCTTAAAGCATCTTTGGTCAGTTGGGAAGCATCTTCTTTGGTAATTGAAAGATTTGATTCGATGCTTGTATCAAAAACATAATCTTTTTTAGTTAAAGCTTTTTGTAAAGCACTTATTATTTTTTCGGTCGCCATATCGTCAACAGTAAAATTGCTGCCGACAGGATCGACTACACTTATGGAAACCAAATTGATGCGGTGAAGTTTATTAAAATCGTAATTGGGATTCGTCCATTTCGTTTTGTCTGCATGAGCGGCCAGCGGCAATGCCAGCATTGCGATGGCAACAGTAAGCAAAAGAAGTAATTTTTTCATCATTGTTAAAACAGCTCCTTTGAATTGTTAAGAGTTTTTGATCAGTTTTTTTATCCCGGTAAAGGTTTCGGGGCTGATAACATGTTCGATCCGGCAGGCATCTTTTTCAGCTGTTTCTTCGGATACGCCAAGATTTTCGCGTAAAAAGCGCGTCAACAGCAGATGTCTTTCCAAAACAGCGTTTGCTTTAGCGAGCCCTGTTTCAGTCAGAATGATGTTGCCGTCCGCTTCCATCAGAATGTAATTTTCGCGTTTTAAAATACTCATAGCCCTGCTGACGCTGGCTTTGGTAAAATTCATATGCGTTGCAATGTCGATAGAACGGACACTGCCGTTTTGCTGCTGCAGCATCAGAATGGTTTCCAAATAGTTTTCTCCAGATTCTTGCAAAATCATAACAAGTCCTCCGTTGGCAATAGTGCCGTTTGATTGATCGTGTAATAAAACACAGCCGGTGAAAATTAGTGAGCAGTAAGAATATTCCGGCAAATATTATCAGTACTATTTTAACATTATAAAAAGGTCTGGGCAAGTATAGTTAGAGCAGGATAAAAAACGCCTGAAGTTTTGACTTCAGGCATAGAAAAAGTAGCGGTCAAGAACGTTCGTAAACGCGTTTTGTCAGGGTTAATGTTTTCTCTAAAACAGAAGCAAATAACCCGGATGTTAATGCTGTGAAAATCATTCCAGGAAGAGCTGCTGCCAACAGAGGGTAGACTGCCTTACCAATAAAAAGACTGAGTGCAAGACGTGCTGCGGAGGAAGCGACAGGTCCTGATAACAGGTAGAAGATTTTGGTTTTTCCTAAAACTGCATATAATAAGGCAACGACTATTCGAAAAAGCATTGCAATAAGGACGTTGAAAATAGTTTGCGTACCCAGGAGTAAACCGCCGGCAGAGGCCAGAATACCTGCAAGCAGATATTTTTTGATGCCAAAAACACCGCAGATCGCTACAGCAATAGGAGCGGAGAGTTGAAATTCGCTTCCTGGAATAAAGCTGGGAAGCTTAAAAGCCCCGCTGACGGCGATAAATGCTGCCAATAAGGCAATTTCACTGATTTCACGAATTTTAAAAGTAGACATAAAGATCACCTTAATTATGGTTAACTATAAACTGAAATTAAGTTTACGATAATAGTATATAAAACTTGATGGTGGTATGTCAACCATAAGAATGGTAAAAGTTAACGCAATAAAAGTATGACGGCAGGTAAAGTTTCGTGTACAATAAAGTTGTAGAGAAGGGAGCGGCGTAAATGTTGGATTTTATTAAGGAAAAACAGGACGTTTGGCAGATTTTGCAGCTGACTGACAAGCCTGTTGTTTTATATGGAATGGGTAACGGTGCCGACCAGATTATTGACTTGTGTGACAGGATGCAAATAAAGGTCGCCGGTATTTTTGCCAGTGATGAATTTGTTCGCGGGCAGGTTTTTCGTGGTCATATGGTCGAGACTTATACCGCAGTTAAAGATCGGCTGGGTGATTTTCTGATTGTTATTGCCTTTGCCTCAGAGTCGCCTGCAGTTTTAAACCGCTTTCAGGAGCTGAGCACAATGCATGAAACAGTAGCGCCGCATTTGCCGCTGTTTCCCGGAGATGAAACAGTTTCGTTTGACTGGCTGCAGCAGCATCAGCAGGAATTGCAGCAGGTATATGACAATTTGGCTGATAATTGGTCCCGAGACGTGTTTGCAGCATCACTGAATTATAAGCTGAGCGGTAAACTGCATTATTTATGGCAAAGTGAGACGGAGCGGCTAAAAGATCTGCAGAGTATTTTCAGTTGGAGCGAAGAAGAAACGTATGCTGATCTAGGTGCCTATAATGGTGATACGATCAGGGAATTTTTACAGCTGACTAATAATAAATATAATCGGATTTTTGCGGCAGAGCCGGATAGGCGTAATTATAAAAAATTATCTGCTTATGTAGAGGCAAGTGGTTTGTCTAATATCAAAATTTTTGAAAGAGCCATTTGGAAAGAAACGGCAGAACTGTCTTTTTCTGACAGCGGCGGCCGTCAGTCAACGTTGCTGATAGGCCAGCGTCACATAGTGCAGGCTGTCGATATTGATACACTGCTTGAAGATGAGCGTGTAACCTACATCAAAATGGATGTGGAAGGCGCTGAGATGGAGGCTTTGAAAGGGGGAAAGGAGCAGATAAAACGTAATAAACCTAAATTATTTATTGCCGCTTATCATCACGATGCGGATATTTTCCTGCTGCCATTGTTTATGTGGCAGTTAGTGCCTGAATATAAGGTTTATCTGCGTAAACATCCGTATGTGCCGGCGTGGGAATTAAATTTTTTAGCAGCCGTATAATTGCGGGACACAAAAAATCCCATAGGGTCAAAAGTGTCGTATTGTCGATTGGCAATGGAATGTTTTTTAAATAAGGCGTAAATGTGACATAAATTTTAATTTTTTGTAAAACTTTTTTTCTAATGTAAGCAGGAATTTTACAAAGCCGGGCGAACTTTAAGGGTAGTATGACAACACAAAGGAGTGGATGTTTAATGAAAAAAGCAAAATGGTTGTGCACTGCAGCAGCAGTTCTGGCATTATCAGTAGCAGTTGCCGGCTGCGGCGGCAGCGACGATAAGAAAGCTGCAGATTCTAAAGGCGGTCCTAAAGGCGACGTTATGGTTTATACCTCTATTTATCCTGATATCATCGATAAAATGTGTAAACCTAATGTAGCTAAAGCATTCCCTGATATGAAAGTTACCTGGTTCCAGGGCGGTACTGAAAAAGTAATCACTAAAATTACCGGCGAGATCAAAGCCAACAAAATCGGTACTGACGTTCTGATGGTTGCTGATCCTTCCTACTACCTGACTTTGCAGGATCAAGGTTTGCTGCTTGATTATGTTTCCCCGAACCTGAAAGATGTCATCACTGATAAAGACAAGAACGGTGCTTGGTCCTCTGTTCGTGTCTGCAACATGATCATTGCTTATAACTCTGATAAACTGAAACCCGAAGATGCTCCGAAATCCTGGAAAGATCTGACCGATCCGAAATGGAAAGGCAAAATCGCTATGCCGAACCCAATGCTTTCCGGTACTGCTTATGTAGCGGTTGGCGCTTTGGCCGATAAATATGGCTGGGAATATTTCGACCAATTGAAAGCTAATGATATTCGCGTTGAAGAAGGCAACTCTGCTATTCAGAACAAATTGCTGACCGGCGAATATGCTGCTGCAATGATTTTGGAAGAAAACGTCCTCAAATTGGCTAATACTAAAAATGAGCCTTTGAAAGTTTCCTATCCTGAAGACGGCGTTATCATCATCCCGTCTCCGATCGCTATTTTTAAAGCAACCAAAAACCCCGAAGGTGCTAAAGCTCTGGTTGACTGGTGGTTGTCTAAAGATGGTCAGCAGGCAGTTGTTCAAGGCTGGATGCACTCTGTACGCGGTGACGTAGAGCCGCCTAAAGGCGCTCCTGCTCTGAAAACTTTCTCTGATAAAGCTATTAAAGTAAACTGGGAAAAACTTTCCAAAGAAAATGCTCAAATCAAAGAGGCTTTCCGCGTAAGAGTTATGGAATAGTTCTTATTAAAATTTGTTGAGTAACAATTTTTAAGGGATCAGGGGTCGTTTTTGACGATCCCTGTTTTCCAATTTCTTTGCAGGAAAATCCTGTAAATGATTTTTCACCGGTCTCAAAGCCGGGGAAAGGAGCCATAGTGGGGTCTTTACCTAGATTTAATAGTAAATTCATAGTTATTGCTGTTTCCGTTATTTTATTATTATATTTTGTGGTTTTCCCGATGGGAATACTGCTTTATGACAGTATTATGGTTAATGGAGCCATCAATTTCGGCAATTATGCTGATGTTTACAGTCAGGATGTTAACTGGCGTGCTTTGTCCAATACTGTGCAGCTATCGCTTTTAGTTATGGTAGCCAGTGTTATTATTACGTTCCCGCTGGCCTGGCTTGTTGGCCGCACCGATATGCCCGGTAAAAAAACATACCGGACTTTACTGGTTGCCAGCTATATGATCCCTCCTTATGTTGGTGCGATTGCCTGGGTACAGCTTTTAAATCCCAGCGTCGGTTATTTGAATTCGATTTTTAAGTGGATTCTGCAACTGCAGCAATCTCCATTTGATATTTATACTATGGGCGGTCTGGCTTGGGTATTGACCCTGTTTTATTCGCCTTTTGCTTTTATTACCATTTCCCGGGCAATGGAAAAAATGGATCCGACGCTCGAAGAAGCGGCACGTGTTTCCGGAGCTTCCCCTCTGCGTACCCTGGTCGATGTTACTTTGCCTTTGATGGCACCAAGTATTTTAGCAGGCGGTCTGTTGGTTTTCATTGCTGCCGGTTCCTGCTTCGGTATTCCTGCCATTGTTGGTATGCCTGGTAATATCGAGGTTATGACTACCCGTATCGTCACCTATATTTACATGGGTAATGATGAGGGTATCCGTGATGCCACGGCTTTAGCAGCATCTTTGATGTTCCTTGCCAACTTCTTACTGTTCTTTATGACCTGGATGCTGGGCCGCAAGGATTATACAACGATCAGTGGTAAGAGTACCCGTCCTAATATCGTAGAGCTTGGCAAATGGAAATGGCCTGCTTTCTGTGGTGTAGGTCTATATGCGTTTATTGCAGTAATTTTACCATTAGGTTCTATATTGCTGACATCACTTTTAAAGAGTATGTCGCGCGGAGTTACCTGGTCGAATATCGGCTTTGATGCATGGGAGCCTGTTATTACCAGCAGTCAGTATATGGAGAGTATCTGGAATTCGGTCGTGTATGGCGTAATCGCCGCCACTATTGGTACGATACTTTCAGTGTTCATTGCTTATCTGGCCGTTAAAACAAAAGTCAAAGGACGTAGCTTCCCGGATCTGCTGACCGTTATCGGCGGTTCTACTCCGAGTATCGTTATCGCCCTGGCTCTGGTTATCACCTTCTCCGGTAATTTCGGTCTCAATCTTTATTCGTCGATGTGGATTCTGGTCGTCAGCTATCTGGTCAAATATATGACCATGTCTGTGCGGACAATAGCGGCTTCCCTGAGTCAGGTGCACGTTTCTCTTGAAGAAGCAGCATTAAATTCAGGTGCCAGCTGGATCAGAACCTGTAAAGATATTATTATGCCGTTGATCGCTCCGTCCATCATCGCCGGTTGGTTCCTGATCTTTATGCCGTCTTTCTACGAGCTGACGATGTCGCTCCTTCTGTACGGTGCAGAAACTAAAACTATCGGTGTTTTGCTGTACGAGCTGCAAACTTATGCAGATACACAAAATGCTTCTGTATTATCAGTAATCATTTTGACTATCGTTTTGGTTGGTAACCTGATCCTTAACAAACTGACCAAAGGCAATGTGGGAATTTAAAGAAGGAGTGGAATAAATTGGCACAAGTACGTATTGAACATGTATTTAAACGTTTCGGGCCTGTAACGGCTGTTAATGATTTCAACCTGACGGTTGAAGACGGCGAATTCGTTTCTATCCTCGGTCCTTCCGGCTGTGGTAAAACAACTTCCCTGAGAATGATCGCAGGCTTTGAAAAAGCTACAGAAGGCGAGATCTATATCGGTGACCACTGCGTCAGTTCTTCGTCGCAGAATAAATTTGTTCCTCCGGAAAATCGCGATATCGGTATGGTATTCCAGTCATATGCAGTTTGGCCGCATATGACGGTTGTTGAAAATGTGGCTTATCCGCTGAAGATCCAAAAGGTTCCCAAAGAGGAACGTTTGAAAAGAGTAAATGAAATGCTGGAGCTCGTGCATTTAGGCGAATATGGCCACCGTTATCCGCATCAGCTGTCCGGCGGTCAGCAGCAGCGTGTCGCTTTGGCTCGTGCTTTGGTTGCGCAGCCAGGTTTGCTGCTGTTAGACGAACCGTTATCCAATCTGGATGCTAAACTGCGTGAAAGCATGCGTTTTGAGATCCTGTCGATTCAAAAAGCACTTGGTATTACCGTTGTTTATGTAACCCATGATCAGGGTGAAGCCATGGCAATGAGCGACCGCGTAGTTGTTATGAGTAAAGGCGTAGTGCAGCAGATCGGTGCTCCGCATGAAATTTATACCAATCCTGCCAACAAAATGGTTGCTGATTTTATCGGGTTGGTCAATTTTATGCAGGGTGAAGTATCGGATGACAGAGTATACCTGCAAGGTACTACAGCTTCTTTCCCCAATACTTCGGGTGTTTCCGGCAGTGCTACCATCGCTGTACGTCCTGAGAATATTACGATGAGTCGCGGCGGTGGTATGCTTGAAGGGACATTGACGCATCGCTTCTATTTAGGTGATGCTGTTGATTACCGTGTTACCGTCGGTGATCATGATGTACGCGTTATCGTCAAAGGGGCAGACTTGAAAGAATTTGCCGACGGAGAAAAGGTATATCTTGATTTTGAAAAAGTAATGATCTTTGACCGCGAATAATTAAAAAGCTGTTTATATGAAAAAAGAAACCCTCGGATGTTTTCATCCGAGGGTTTTATTTTTAATTTAGCGGGCTTTTACTGAACTGTGCCATATAAAGCTTGTAATATTCTCCCTGCAAAGCCATCAGATCGTCATGAGAACCATGTTCGCTGATACCGTTGGGGGTGAGGACAACGATACGGTCGGCATGACGGATCGTTGCCAGGCGATGGGCTACGATCAGGGTCGTGCGGTTACGTGACAGCTGCATCAGTGCTTCCTGGATAAGGTTTTCCGTTTCATTATCCAGGGAAGAAGTCGCTTCGTCTAAAATCAGGATGGGCGGATTTTTGAGAAAAACACGGGCAATGGCAATCCTCTGTTTTTGGCCTCCGGACAATTTAACACCGCGTTCACCAAGCTGGCTGTCATAACCATCCGGCAGCTGATTGATAAAAGCATCAGCTTCGGCCAATCTGGCAGCGGTGATGATTTCTTCCATACTGGCATGAGGGTTGCCGTAAGCGATATTTTCACGTACAGAGTCAGAGAAAAGGAAGATATCCTGCTGAACTATGCCGATATTACGGCGCAGTGATTTTAAGGTCACATTGCGGATATCCATTCCGTCAATGGTTATAACGCCTTGCTGAAGTTCATAGAAACGCGGCAGCAGATTGCAGATCGTGCTTTTACCAACACCTGTAGTGCCGACAAAAGCGATAACTTCACCGGCAGCGATATCAAGATCAAAATTTTGAATAACAGGTTTGCCGGGATCGTAGCCAAAGCTGACATTTTTAAAGGAAATAGAGCCTTTTAAAGTACCACAGTCGACTGCGCCGGGCAGATCTATATTTTCAGAAGGGGTATCCATCAGCTGGCAAAAGCGCTGGTAACCGGCCATACCTTTCTGATAGGATTCTGCTAATGCGGTCAGGCGCAGGATGGGGCGGATAAAGATTGATACATACAGTAAAAAGGCGACCAGATCGCTGATCTGCATTTTACCATATGCGATCATGGCGCCGCCTACGACAATGATAACAAGATTAGTGACATTGGAAAACAATACAGCGTTGCTGTTCAGGCGTGATAAAAGGTCGAACGATGTTTTACGTGCCTGTAAAAGAGCTTGTCCGTTTTTATCAAGGCGTTTTTCTTCCCATTCTTCATTGTTGAAGGATTTAACTAGGCGTATGGCATTCAGACTTTCATTTGTCTGTGCTGTAAGATTACCGACCTGTTCGCGGATCATACGCCCTGATTGTTTCAGTGCATGATTGGTAGCAACTGATTCATAAGCTTTTCCTAACAGCAGCAGATTGACCAGTAACGCTAAAGGCCAGTTAAGATAAATAAGTATTCCCAGAGTACCAAGCATTGTTATAGTACAGACCAGCAGGTAATTAGGACCAAGAAAAACAAGCTCACGGATCTCGGCAATATCGCTGACAATACGGGAAATAAGCTGGCCGATACGGATGTTGTCAAAATAACGGAAAGACATTGATTGGACATGCTGAAAAAGGTCACTGCGCATATCCTGTTCTATTTTTGCACCCATTAGGCGGCCGTGTCTTGAGACTTGATAACTGATTATAAAATTAATCAGGTATAAAAAAAGCAAGACGATCGTAGCCTGCCCTAAGAGGAAAAGATTGCCTTCGGGCAGTATATCGCCCAGTATATAGCGCATAAAGAGCGGAAAACATAAATCAAGGGCGGATGTGATAACGGATCCGAGCAAAGCAAAAAACAATGTTTTCCGGTAAGGGCGGTAGTATTTTAATAAACGTTCTGGCATATGGCAGACCTCGCAGATAAATGTACCTACTGCTGCTGCAGCCGGTAGAAATATAAAAATGACGAATAAAAATCAACTATAATCAATTATAACACATTGAACTATAACAGCAGAGGCTATTTTGAGTATTTGTAAAGTAATTTGTTAATGTGATTTGAAGTGTATTGGAAAAAGTTAGCTTAAGCTAACTCGAGAAAAATAAAAAACTGTGCGTGAGAGCTGTTAAGCACAGTATCGAGTGAGCGTTAAGTTGATAAGTGTAAAAGTTTGGAAGCGGGCAACCCCAAACAGTTAGCTTAAGCTAACGTATAAATTATACTTAAAAAAAGCACTGATGTCAATAATTAAGTTCAAATTAGCAGCTGTATGGGAATTTTGATCAATGATAGTGATTTTTCGCGGTAATGCGTACCCTTGTGGTATAATTAATTTATTACCATAAAAGGCGGTCGAACTATGAAAGTAATTCTGGTAACAGTGCTGTCAATTATGTTTCTCTGCAGCGGTTGCAGCAGTAACATCAAAGAAGAACAGAAAAGTATCAAGATCTGCAGCAGCCTGAATGAAACAATGACAGATATTTTAGCGGAAGATTTTGCCAAACAGCAGAATGTGAAAGTTGAAGTCAGACATTTGCCGGCAGGGAATTTGGATGAACGGCTTAATTTTCTGAGAGAGGGAAAATTCGATGTCTGGCTTGGCGGTACGCCTGAAGAATATTATCTGGCAGGAGAGCAGAAAATGCTGCGCAGCTACAGGCCGAGGGAGGCCTATAAAGTACCTGCTGAAATGCGTGAGAATCAGTGGCGCTGGACAGGTCTTTATGTCGATTATATAGGATTTTTGACTAATCGTGACCGACTGCGCGAGTTGGGGCTTTATGCTCCTGAGACATGGGATGAATTGCTGAAACCGGAGCTTTGGGAAGAAACAGCGCTGGCTGATTTTAAAAACGGCGGTCGGAGTTATGGCATGATAACTTCTATCTGGCAGCTGCGCGGCGAAGCTAAAGCTATGGAGTATGCGGCTTCTTTTAACAGCCAGCTGCCTTTATATACGGCCAGTGAATGGGAGGCTATTGAAGCGGTTCGCAGCGGCAGAAAAACGATCGCGGTAGTTTCACTTTCCACAGCATTGCAGTTGGAAAGGCAAAATCGCGATCTGTTCGCAACTTTAGTCAAAGACGGTAATAAAAACTGTATTACCGGTGCTGCTATTCTCCAAGGGGCAAATTTAGCAGAAGCACAGTCTTTTATGGACTATTTGCTGTCAGAACATTCAAAGGATTTACTGGCCTCTAAGGGTTATCCGCTTTTGTGGCGTGTCAGTGATTATGCCCATGATGACGGGCGGAAAATGATGATCGGTGATTTAGAACTGGCGGTTGATGACCTTAGCTGGACTGCGGGTCAGAAAAGCGTTATTATCCAGCAATGGCTGAATGCTCAGTAAGATAAAAACATTGACGATAACATTGAATCGGTTATAATTAAGATATAGTAAGCAGGCAAATTTTGATAAAGACCTGCAGTGATGAGAGGATGACTTATATGAAAAAATTAGTAATGCTGGTAACTGTAGTTTTAACAGTGGCAATGGCCGCGGTATGTTTTGCTGCCGGAGACGGTAATGATTTAAATAAACAGCAGAAAATAGTTGATAAGTTTGTAGCGGCATTGACTGTTGCGGACGACAGCGGTTATGCAGGTGCTGCAGCGGGTTTTAGCCCCGAACTGAAGCAAAAAATGGATGTAAAAGCTTTTGCTGCTTTACAAAAGCAGGTCAAAGATACTTTAGGGACAATGAAGGAAATGAAATTTGTTGCTTATGAGCGTTTTGATCAGGGTGACCGGTTGACTTATCTGGGAAGCTACAGTAAACAGCAGCTGGTACGTGTGATTTATGGCTTTAATAAAGAGGGCAAGCTGACGGAGTTTATTTTTGCTCCGGTAGAAGTTCAAAAACAAGAACAAAAATAATCAAAAATAAAACGTCATAACCTCAAGGTTATGACGTTTTTGTTTTTCACTTTATTTTTTCGCAGCAGCAACTGCGCTAAAAGCTATTTCAGCTGCCTGTAATGTTTTTTCGATATCTTCAGGCGTATGGGCCAGAGATAAGAAATTGGTCTCAAATTGAGATGGAGGAAGATAAATGCCCTGTTCCAGCATACTATGGAAATAAATGCGGAACGCATCTAAATCGCTTGTGCAGGCGCTGTCATAGTCATAAACTTCCTGATCAGTAAAGAAAACAGTAAACATAGAACCAAGACGGTGCACCTGTACAGGCACTCCTGCCTTGGCAGCGGCTTTAGCAAGGCCTCCGGTCAGGATGGCCGTCATGCTTTCCAGCTGGCTGCAGACATTGTGTCCGCGCATGTAGGTAAGGTTGGCGATACCGGCTGCCATAGCCAGAGGGTTGCCGCTCAAAGTGCCGGCCTGATACATGGGGCCAACAGGAGCAACCTGTTCCATGATCTGGCGTTTACCGCCGTAAGCGGCTACCGGCAGCCCGCCGCCGATAACTTTGCCCAGACAGGTGATATCAGGATCAATGCCGTAGAGGCCCTGAGAAGATTTTTCACTGCTGCGGAAGCCAGACATGACTTCATCACAGATAAGCAGTGTTCCATATTTTTTTGTGATGGAGCGAATGAATTCCAGATAGCCGTCCTGCGGTAATACCAGTCCCATGTTGCCGGGAGTTGGCTCCATGATAACGGCGGCAATATCGCTGCCTTTAGCAGCAAAAGCAGCTTCCAGGGCAGCCCGGTCGTTAAAAGGAACAGTGATGGTATTGGCGGCAACGCCTTTAGGAACACCGGGGCTGTCAGGAACGCCTAAAGTAGCTGCGCCGCTGCCGGCTTTGACCAGCAGGCTGTCGTGATGGCCATGATAACAGCCTATAAATTTAACGATGCTTTCACGTCCTGTATAAGCGCGTGCTAAACGCAGAGCACTCATGGTAGCTTCTGTTCCGCTGTTGACCATACGTACCATTTCCATAGAAGGTACAAGTGTGCAGAGAAGTTTGGCAAGCTCTGTTTCAGCCAGGGTCGGCGCGCCATAGGATGAGCCTTTGGCGGCTGCAGTTTGGATGGCTTCGGTGACCTGCGGGTGTGCATGCCCTAAAAGTAAAGGTCCGTAAGAAAGTACATAATCGATATACTCGTTGCCGTCGATGTCGGTGAGTTTGCTGCCGCTGCCTTTGGCAATGACAGGCGGAACACCGCCAACACTGCGGAAGGAACGAACGGGGCTGTTGACGCCGCCGGGAATGTATTGTTTGGCTTCGGCAAAAGCTGCCTGAGATTTGCTGTGATCCATATGCGGCCTCCTTATTTGCCCAGCAGCCACTTGGCTACGTCGAGAGCATGATAGGTGATGATCATTTTGGCGCCGGCACGTTTAAAACCGAGCATCGTTTCCATAACGATACGCTGTTCATCGATCCAGCCTTTGGCTGCTGCTGCTTTGACCATAGCGTATTCACCGCTGACATTATAAACACATAAAGGGCGGTTAAATGTTTCTTTGACACGGCTGATGATATCCATAAAAGCCAAAGCGGGTTTTACCATAACGATATCTGCGCCTTCTTCGATATCAAGAGCAACTTCACGCAGAGCTTCGTCACTGTTGCCGGGATCCATCTGATAGCCTTTGCGGTCGCCTGCAGAGGGAGTGGAATCGGCTGCAGCGCGGAAAGGGCCATAATAGGCTGAAGCGTATTTAGCTGAATAAGCCATCAGGGACACATTGCTGAAACCTGCTTCGTCTAAGGCTTCACGCATAACTTTGACATAACCGTCCATCATATTGGATGGCGCAATGACATCAGCGCCGGCTTGAGCGTGGGAAACTGCGATTTTAGCTAAAAGCGGCAGCGTTTCATCATTGTTGACAGTACAGCCGTTTTCCAGAACGCCGCAATGGCCATGTTCTGTATATTCACACAGGCAGGCATCGGTGACGACTACCAGTTCGGGATAAGTGTTTTTGATCAGGCGGCAGGCCTGCTGTACAGGTTCTTCTGCATCCCAGGCGCTGCTGCCGACAGCATTTTTATAAGAGGGGATACCAAACAGTATAACGGCAGGAATTCCAAGTTCGCTGATTTCCTGTAAAACTTCCGGCAAACGGTCTAAGGACCAATGGTAATTGCCCGGCAGCGATTCAATTTCATTTTTTACACCGGTGCCCGGGACGACGAATAACGGATAAATGAGGTCTTTAACGGAAAGTTCAGTCTCGCGGATCATGCTGCGCAGGTTTTCTGTAGCGCGCAGGCGGCGGGGACGGTAAATAGGAAAGCCCATACTGATCACTCCTTATAATATCTTTGAATAGCGTCTGTCAAACCTGCAATAGTAAATGTTTCAGCTATGATGTCAGGTTCAAGATTATTTTGGCGGCAGGTTTCGGCGGTAACAGGGCCAATAGCCGCTGCTGGAATATTATTGATAAGTTCTCTTTGATCGCCTAAGGATGTCAAAAGATTAGTAACAGTTGAGGAACTGGTAAAAGTAACAAGATCAACTTCTCCATTTTGCAGAGCAGTCAGCAATTCTTCTTTGTTATCCAGAGCGGTAACAGTTTCATAGGCAGTTACAACATCAACGCTGGCTCCTAAAGCACGCAGGCTTTCCGGTAATACTTCACGGGCTACTTTAGCGCGTGCCAGCAGGATTTTATCACCAACTTGCACTTCTGCTGACAGGGTTTCGGCCAGTTCTTCAGCTTTGAAGGCTGGGGGAACTAAATCGGCGGAGATGCCATAGTTTTTTAAAGCTTTCGCCGTTTCACTGCCGATAGCGGCTATTTTGATGTCAGACAGGGAACGGGAATCTAATCCGGCATTATCAAGGCGATTGAAGAAAGAGGTAACGCCGTTAGCACTGGTCAGGATCAGCCATTTGTAGGTTTTGATGTTTTCGATTGCTTTATCCAGCGGGGTATAATCTTCCGGGGGGATGATTTTGATTGCCGGCGCCTCGATTACACGAGCACCAGCGGCTTCCAGCTGTCTGGTCAAAATACTGGCCTGCGCGCGGGCTCTGGTTACTACGATTGTTTTGCCAAAGAGAGGTTTGTTATCAAACCACTGCAGCTGCTCGCGCAGTTTGACAACATTGCCGACGATAAAAATTGCCGGCGGTTTCAGATTTGCCGCGGCAACGTCGGCAGCAGCAGTACCGACAGTAGTGATCAGAGTGCGCTGTTCCGGTTTGGTGCCCCAGCGAATGACTGCTGCCGGAGTATCGGCGCTGCGCCCGTTGGCGATGAGATTTTTTGTAATATTAGTAAGATTTTCGACACCCATCAGGAAAACTAAAGTATCAACAGCGGTAGCAAGACCGCTCCAGTTAATAGTTGATTCGCCTTTGGTAGGGTCTTCGTGGCCGGTAATGACTGCAAAGGAAGTGGCTACGTGACGATGGGTGACAGGAATGCCTGCGTATTCAGCAACTGCGATGGCAGAAGTTACGCCGGGAACGAATTCAAATGGCAGTCCGGCTTCTAAAAGTTCAATAGCTTCTTCACCGCCGCGTCCGAAAACAAAAGGATCACCGCCTTTGAGGCGGGCAACAGTCTTACCTTCGGCTGCCAGCTTTACCAGCAGTTTATTGATATCTGGCTGACGCATTGTATGGTTGGCAGAAGCTTTGCCGACATAAACCATTTCTGCGTCGTCTTTAGCATAAGCTAAAATTCTCGGATCTGCCAAACGGTCGTAAACGACAGCGTCGGCTGTTTGCAAGCATTCCATGGCTTTGATTGAAAGCAGACCGGGATCACCGGGGCCTGCACCGATCAAGTAAACTTTTCCCTGTTTTGTCATTAATTTCTCTCCTTACATGATCTCGGCGAGGATTGCACGGCCGCCCTGATCTAACATTTTATTGCCAAGTTCTTTTCCAAGTTCTGCAGCGTTTACAGCATGGCCTCTGATCGTATCGCGTAAAACAGTGCTTCCGTCCAGAGATGCGATGATTGCTTCAATAGATACAGCATCTCCTTCAGTGACAGCATGTACACCAATAGGGACCTGGCAGCCGCCCTCAATGAGCCCTAAAAAAGCACGTTCGGCATCAGTAGCCTGTTTGGTAGACTGGTCATTTAAAAAATTAAGCATAGCTCTTACTTCTGTATTATCGGTGCGGCATTCGATTGCCAAAGCGCCTTGTCCAACTGCGGGTAAGCAGAAATTATGGGGGATTATTTCTCTGATCCGATCGGTATATCCGAGACGAGTCAATCCTGCCGCAGCAAGGATTATAGCATCCATTTGGCCTTCGTCAAGCTTCCGCAGACGCGTATCGACGTTGCCTCGTAAATCTACGATTTTCAGATCCGGGCGTGCTGCCAAAAGCTGGGCTTTGCGGCGCAGACTGGAAGTACCCAGAACTGCTCCCTGCGGCAGTGTTTCGATAGAAGCATATTTATTGCTGACAAAAGCGTCGCCGGCATTAGCCCGCTTGGTAACAGCTGTCAAGCACAGGCCTTCCGGCAGAATAGTAGGCATATCTTTCAGACTGTGGACGGCAAGATCGATCTCACCTTCTAGAAGAGCAGTTTCCAGTTCCTTGGTAAAAAGTCCCTTGCCGCCGATTTTGGCCAGCGGTACATCAAGGATACGGTCTCCCTTGGTAATGATTTTTTTTAAAGTTACAGTACATTCCGGATATTGCCTGCGCAGCAGGTCGGCAATATGATTGCTTTGCCACAGAGCCAGCAGGCTCTGTCTAGTCCCAATAATCAAATTTGTTTTCATCACCTATATAGTCCTCTCCCGAATCGTTGAGTAAAAATAACTCGCAGATCATATCTCTGTAACGTTCTTCATCTGCCGTTCCGGCAGCACTGTTCATAGCTGTCATTGGTTCGCGCAGGAATTTGTGTTCCAGGCGCTGAGTCATGATATCGATGATACGGCGTTCTTTATCAGTAAGATTTGGCAGTTTGGCAAATGCCCGTTTTAAAACCTTCTGCCGCAGAAAATTCATTTTTTCATGCAGCTGAACCATTACAGGCCGCATCGTCAGATAGCGCAGCCGTTCTTTCAGTGCCGTTATTTCTTCGTCAATAATTGCTTCAGCCACCTTGGCTTCAGAAGATCGGAAATTCTTATTCATATCGACAACTCCTTCCAGATCGTCGATATTATACAGGGTAACGCCTTCTATATCTCCAACCAGAGGATCAACGTCACGGGGAACGGCAATATCAACTAAAATAAGCGGTTTGCCGCTGCGTTTAGGAATAATATCGCGTACACCCTGTTCTGTTATCACATAGTGAGGCGCTCCTGTAGAAGTGATAATGATATCAGAGGTTATCGCCTGATGCATAAATTCGTTATACGGGATCGCAGTACCGTTAAATTTTTCTGCCAGTTCCTGAGCGTGAGACAGATTACGGTTACTGACAAAGATAGTTTTAGCGCCTTTATCAATCAAATGGCGGGCGGTCAGTTCACTCATTCTGCCGGCACCCAATACTAAAATATTGGCTTTAGTCAGATCGCCGACAACGTCGATAGCCAGATCTACCGCGGCGGAAGAAACAGAAACAGAACTGTAGGCGATCTTTGTTTCTGTACGTACACGCTTGCCGACGGCGATAGCACGATTAAATAAGGTGTTGAACAAAGTGTCTGTCATACCGCAGCTGCGGGACAGATGATATGCATTTTTAATCTGGCTCAGGATCTGGCCTTCCCCGATGATGAGTGAGTCAAGGCTGGAAGCGACTTTAAACAGATGACGGACGCAATTAATGCCGGTCAGATTATAGAAATAGTCGGGTTTATATTGTTCGCCTGCCAGATGGCGCAGCAAAGTACGGATAAAATGTAATCCGGCAGCAGGATCTTCCAGCACCATATAAAGTTCAGTACGGTTGCAGGTTGAAAGTAAAACTGCTTCGTTGAGGTTGTCGTTATTGCGCAGCCGGCGCAGCACACGAACCGTTCTATCCTGTGAAAAATTGAAACGTTCACGGATCTCAACGGGGGCTGTTTTGTGATTCAAGCCTAAAACGATTAGCTGCATCAGTAATGATCTCCTTTGCTTGGTCAAGCTTACCTGCATGAAGCAGGCCGATGACGGATTGGTTTAAAGTCTGGCGCCAGAAAGCAGTACGCTTTTCAGGTGTAGTAGCTATTGTTTTTAGTTCTCGTCGAAGTTGTTGTAAGAATTCGTTGAATTCGGCAAAATCAGAGCCATAATATGCCCTAAGGTCCTGTGACAGTACCCGCGTCAAAGCGGGCATACCTCCGGTAGACAGAGTAAATGTCAAAGCCCCGTTTTTTACGGTTGAAGGCACACTGAAGTTACCTAATGACGGTTCTGTAACAACATTACAGAGACAGGGTGCAGCAGCAGCGATTTTTCTGTTGATATGAAAATCGTCGGTTGCTGCAATCGTTACAAAAGCATCAATGAGATCGTTGTCTGCATAAGCGCGCAGTTCCAGCTGCAGCAGTCCGGTCTTTGCTAAAGTCAACAGCTGCGGGTCAGCCGCAGGTGCGATTACAGTCAGGTCCGCACCTGCTTCAATCAATGGCAGCGCTTTACGGACGGCTACTTTACCACCGCCGATAATGACACATTTTTTATTTTTTAAGTCCAGCATGGCCGGATAAGAAAAAGAATTCTGCTGCATGTTTACCTGCTTATAAAAATAGATTTTACGTAAGGATAAATGTTGAAAAATACAACAACTATAATATCATAAATTAGGATTTATTTCCAGTTAAAAGAGTGTTGCAGAGCAGGAAATCAGAGCTGTTGCTTGCTATATTAAAATTAGAAAAAGGATTTGCTGTTTGAGCGGCGAATACTTACAGATAAACATCAGCCTATGATAGGAGGAATGACTTATGAACTGTGCTTTTTGCCCTCATCACAAATGTTATACCAGCGGTCAGAACTGTACTCGTCTGACTCATGAAGAAATCAGCGAGTATTATACCGACGAAGATAAAAAAATGATGCGAGCGTCGTCTGCGACAGAGAGCCGCAATTATTTGAAAATGACACGGTTGGAAGAAAGCGTATTTTTCGCTAAAGAGATGGGTGTAAAAAAAGTCGGGATAGCCTTTTGCATCGGTTTAGCCAATGAAGCTCATTTTTGTGCTCAGTATTTTAAGAATGAAGGGCTGGATGTTCAATCGGTATGCTGCAAAGTCTGTTCCGTTGATAAAGATCTGCTGGAACTGGAAAAAATCAAACCCGGACAGCGTGAAGCTATGTGCAATCCTAAAGTGCAGGCCCGCCTGCTGAATGAAGGCGGTACAGAATTGAATTTTATCGTAGGGCTTTGCGTAGGTCACGATATGCTTTTTACCATGGAATCCAAAGTGCCGGTTTCCAGTATAATTACTAAGGACAGGGTTTTAGCAAATAATCCTGCTGGGGCGGTTTATTCACGTTACTGGCGCCGTAAGCTGGGAATTTTGGAAGAAGGCACTGTATAAGAAAATATTTTTTTATGAAAGTCTGTCGCTTATGCGGCAGACTTTTTTACTGTAAAGCAGCAAACGGAAGGGAAATTCCCTTACGTTTGCTTGAGAAACTTATGTAGGAGGATGATAATGTTACCCAAGTAGCTGCAGAAGGTTATTGTTTTATGATTGTACCTTCTTTCATGATAATTTTCATATTGTTAACTGCAACAGCGCGTATATTTTCTAAAGGATTGCCATCTAGGACAAGGATATCAGCAAACTTATCTACTTCTAAAGTACCGGTTATTTTATCGACCTTCAGCATTTCAGCACCTACTTTTGTTGCTGCAACGATAGTATCCATTTCTGAAATGCCGGCTTTTTCTACGAAAGAATACATTTCGCCGATAGCAGTGGTCCCGTAAGGTGTAAGGCTGGAACAGAAGCTATCAGAGCCAATGGTTAACCCTATGCCTTTGGATTTTGCTTTACGCAGATTGGCGTAAACACGGTTCAGTTCTTTTTCTGCAACAGTTGCTCCGGAATACTGATCGTGTACCTCTGGGATGTATGGCGGCGCGTATGTTTTGAACCATTCGTTAAGGAATTGGATTGTTGGGCAGAAGTAAATCCCTTTTTCAGCCATGATATCAAGACATTCATCATTTAAGGTCTGTCCATGGATAATCAGATGAACTCCGGCTTTTGCAGAATCAAGGGCGCCACCGTAACCTTCGGCGTGAGACCAGACTGGGATACCGACCATATTGCATTCGTCAACGACAGCCTTGATTTCTTCAAAGGTATAATGCTGGTCTAATTTTTGATCCCAGCGCCAAATGCCGCCGCCGGTAGACCATATTTTGATAGCGTCAGGATTTTCACGCAGTCTTTTGCGGACAGCTTTACGCAGTTCCCAGGGGCCGTCTACACGTTCAGCCCATGGATGAGATTGTTCATTATACCAAATAGGAAGTTTATGAGAATCTCCGTGACCGCAGGTACGGCAGAAGCCTAATCCTGTACCGACGACACGTGGTCCCTGCATAACACCTTTTTCTACCATATTTCGGATTGCAAGGCCTGAATAAGAGATTTCTCCGACTGTAGTCAAACCATTTTCCAAACATTCGTGGGCCTGTTGTACAGCTACTACCGTTTTTTGAACGCGATCTTCTAAAACCCACTCGGTATCGTCATCGGTCAAGTTGCCGGAAAAGTGCAAGTGCGTATCAATAAGTCCTGGCATGATAGTTTTGCCATTAATATCGATCTGTTCATATTCAGGAGAGATTTGCTTGGCAGGTCCGGCATAGGTTATTTTTTTGCCTTCGACCAAGACTAATGAGTTTACAAGTGGTTCTCTACCGGTGCCATCAATGAGATAACCTCCAACTAAAGCGATTTTTTTCATGATAAATACCCCCTTGATTATTTTTTGTGAATATGGTTTTTAATTAAAGTTATTTATGAATCTGTGTGTCATCTATGGATATCGGAATTGTTGTAGATCCAGAGGTTTTATTTCGGTGCAAAGTTTTGATAATCAGGCCTATAGCCAGCCATCCCAAAACGATACTCCATTCTACGGCATTTAGTGTAGCGGGGCTTCCGGGAACTATCATCAGAAGTACGATCAGTGATCCTGCAAGACAGGCCAGTGAGATGCCAAATTTTCCGCCTGGTACTTTATAAGGTCTGGGAAGATCAGGTTCTGTAAGGCGCATTTTGTAACAGGAGAAACTGACCATAGTACAGGCGAAAATAAAAGCCAGAGCTGAGACATTAGTCAGTGGTACTAACATCTTTTTTCCTAGAAATGGGCCGATAACAGTTAAAACGGCTAAGAGAATATTAGCTGTTTTGGGAGTTCCTGAAACAGGGTCTACTTCAGCAAAAGATCTGGGCAGCTGGCCTTTACGTCCCATAGCAAGCATAATACGGCTTGTAGCACCATAAAAAGAATTCATGGGACCCATAGGCCCGATTGTGGCAATGCAGAGCATTGCGATATACAAAAAAATATTTATTGTTTTCAAACAAGCTAAAGCAGGAACAGAACTTTTTACAAAATCAGTCCAGGGTATGATACTGCCAAAGGAATAGATGCAGACCATATAAAAACCGCCGGAGGCTAGCAGTGCTAGACTGATAACACGCCCAAATTTGTTCCAGTCGAGACCTTCAGCGGCTTCTTCTGCCTGTTGAGGAATAGTGTCGAAACCTGCGTAAAAGAATGGTGTCATAACAAGAACCGAGATGATACCGGCAAACATAGTTGAAGCTGAAGTTGATGAAGCCGCACCTTCAACACTGGCAAAAATTGGTTGGATGTTCTCAGGGCCGCCTTTAACAAGTGAGATACCCATAGCAAGAATCATTCCACAGAGCAGGGCTTTAGTAAGAAATGCCTGTAGGCTTGCCGCTGCGGAAGCACCACGAAAATTTTGGATGATTACATAAACAGCAAAACTCAGAGCAATAACAGTGGGAAGCAGGTAGACATCAGCGCCCATAATTGAATAGAGCTTAATTGAACGGAGGATTGGAAATAAATCTCCGAACATATCTGAAACGAGCGTTGAAATAGCAATTGCTTCCCATGGACAGAGGATTGCATTGCCTAAAGCCAAGAACCAGCCGGTAATATAGGACATGGTATTTCCATAAGTACGGTCTACATATTCAACGATGCCGCCGGAAATAGGGATTGCTGCAGTAAGTTCTCCGAATACAGCTCCGATAGGCAGTAGAAATACAGCTCCAATAATAAAGGCGATCATAGCTGCTACAGGACCTCCGCCAATGATCATCCAGTCGCCTACCATCAAAACCCAGCCGGTTCCGATAATAGCTCCGAAACCGATTGTAAAAAAATTCCAGAGTGACAGTGTTTTTTGCATACTGCCTTTTTGGTTTGATGCTGACATGTAAAAGCCCTCCTTTGAGTGAAGATAATGAGAAACATGAAACGATGTCTAAATATTCGAATAATTTAGAGAAGGGTAGTAACTTTGTACAGCTTTACTATAGCTTAAAGTAAATCGTGTTACGATAAAAATTTCATAATTGATATATTCGATGTAATATCAGGTACGGGTTAAATTTTATAGCAGCAAAATCGGCACTTCCAGTGTCATAATCGTAGCGATTAGTTCAAGATACAGATGTTATAATAAAAATATAATTACCAGTTAGGAACGGAGGTGAGAAGATGTTTTATATTGCTTTGTGCGATGATGAATGGCAGGCTGTAGAAATATTGACCGGTTATTTATCAGAGATCAAAAGATCGGGATTACAGCTGGAAAGTGTGCCTTTTTTGAACGGACGGGAACTGGTACACCAGTATGAACGGGGGCGTAAATTTGATATCATCATATTGGACATGCTGATGAAGCCATTAAATGGTATTGAAACAGCAAGGCTGATCAGGAAATATGACAGCGAAGTGCCGATTTTAATCGTAACGGGAACTGTTGAATATGCGATGGACGGTTATCAGGTAAATGCCTATCGTTATATTTTGAAGCCAGTAGATAAAGCTTATTTTTTACAGGAAGTACGGACTATTTTGACATCAATAGCCAGGTTACAGAATAAATATTTCAGTTTTACCAATGAAAAAGGATTGTTTAAAATAAAAACTACTGATATTTATTATTTCGAATCTAATATGCGCACTTTATCGGTTTGCCATCTGGGGGGAAAAACAACTTTTACGGGGAAAATCAGTGAGGTGGAGGAGTCACTGAGTGAACAGAGTTTTTTCAGGATTCATAAAAGTTATGTTGTTAATCTAAAACATATACGTAATATTTTTAAAGATACTGTTACTTTAGAAAATGGAGAGGAATTGCCGCTTAGCAGGCATCGTAGCAAAGAATTGCGGCAGCAGTTCCTATCCTATATGAAGGAAAATATTTGATATGGATATTATGCTGAAATGGATCGCTTATGTGATTTTATCTGCGGCTGAGACGTGGATCGGATATCGTCTTTTCAATACTTATTTGACTCGTAATTCAGTAAGACAGAGGTATTATTGGCTGGGGGTGATATTTTATTTTACTTTCCAGATGTTTTCTTATGTAAATGAAAGTCCCATGTTTTCGACGGCGGCTTATTATTTTTTCTTTGCTACAATTATTGCTGTTGTTTTCTTTTCTGATTCTTTACAGAATAAGATTACGATTGCCTTACTGTTTGTTATTATGAATTATGCATGTAAAACGGCTATGACAGGTATTGCCTTGGCCTGGGGTGAACAGACTTTGCCGCGGGAGCTGATTAATTATCGCATTGTTATGGATCCCTGGTCGCAGATGATGGCATGTATACTGTTTGTTTTGAGTTTATGGGGTACGATTTGTATTCGCGAGTTGAGGCTGAATAAGCAAAATTTACTTTATGCTGTAATTTCATATCTGTTTCCACTGACTGTGATGATTTCAGTAATCATTATTTCCCATAAAAATATTGGGTTTGGATCTGCCGCGGGGATACAGGTCTTTTATATTTATACTTCAGTACTTTTGTTTTCTGCATCAATCAGTCTTTTCTACCTTCTTGAAAAAAATATTCTTTTGGATATGTCCGGAGAAAAGTCATCGGTAATGGAAGAATTGCTGTCACTGCAGCGCCGTCATTATGAACGATTGGATATATCACAGCGTGAATTACAGAGTCTGCGGCATGATATCAAAAATCATATTAGCTGTCTATATGCGCTTTTGGACAGTGGTCATGCTAAAGAAGCTAAGGAATATATTAAGGAACTTTATACCTGTAATAAAGGCTTGCAGGGCATTATTTACAGTGGGAATATAGTTATTGATTCCATTCTCAGTAATGGTTTGGCTAATTTGGAAAACCGTGGTATAAATTTAAAATGCAGTATAATTATACCGCCTTCGTTAAATATCGCTGACGTGGATCTATGTATTCTTTTTGGAAATTTGATTGATAATGCCGTGGAGGCATGTGAAAGAATCGTAGAACCGGGCAGGAAAAAATTTATTGTTCTTAACGTCAATATCAAAAAAGATTATCTGTTCATTGATATCGCTAATTCGTTTACTGGTGAAGTGAAAAAACAGAATAATATTTACAGAACAGTGAAGATTGATGAGCGTTATTGTGGTATAGGCCTGTTTAATATCAGAAAGATTGTTGAAAAATATAATGGTGAATTTTCAGTCAGCCATTCTGATAATGTTTTTAGTGTTTCTGTTATGTTGTCATTACTCTGGGGGAAAAAATAAGGACTGCCGTTTTAACGGCAGTCCTTATTTTTTTTATAAAGATGCAGGCTTTTAACTAGCAGCCCCAAAGCAGTCCATCCTGTCAGCAGCAGGTATTCAGTTTTACTCAGCGAAGCAGAGGTACCGGGCAGCAGCATGGCAGCAATAATGAGAAAACTGACGCAGCATGCAGCACTGATACCCGCTTTGCCGCCAGGGACTTTGTAGGGGCGGTATAGATTTGCTTCGCTGCTGCGCATTTTATAACAGGCCAGACTGACCATCATACAGGAGAACATGAAGGTCAGGGCAGCAACATTTGTCAGAGGCAGCAGCATATTGCTTCCCAGGAAAGGGGCGAGAACGATACTTGTGCTGAGCAGAATATGTGTAGATTTGGCAATAGCCTGAGAGTGGTCGGAGGGGCTGAAGGCTGCAGGCAGTTGTTTTTTTCGGGCCATAGCCAGTAAAATCCTGGAGGATGAGGCATAAAAGGAGTTCATAGGACCCAACGCTCCCAAAACAGTTATGCAGAGCATGAGAAAGTATAAATTAAAATTGATGTGCTTAAGACAGGCAAGAGCTGCCAAAGGCTGTTTGACAAAACTTGTCCAGGGGATAAGACTGCTGAAAGCTGCTATGCAGATAATGTAAAAGGTAGCTGCAGATAAAAGTGCAAGGCTGATAATTCTGCCGAATTTGTGCCAGTCTAAGCCCTGAGCAGCTTCTTCTGCCTGCTGCGGGATAGTGTCAAACCCGGTATAGAAAAAAGGCGTTACTGTAAGCAGGGCAAAAATACCGGTCCAGAGAGAGGTGGCCTGAGTATGTGCTGTCGACTCATTGACCGGAAGAAAAAGCGGCTGCCAGTTTGCAAGACTGCCTTTGTCAAAAGCACTGATAATAGCCAGCAGTAATCCTGCGAGCAGCGCTTTAGTCAGGAAAGACTGGGCTTTAGCTGCTGCTTTTGGGCCGTGCAGATTTTGTCTGATGATAAATCCTGAAAGGCAAAGCGCTATCAGTACTGGGAAAAGGTATACATCGGCACCTAAAATGCTGTAGAGCCTGATTGAACGCAGCCAGGGAAACATATCTCCGAACAGGGTTCCAAAAAGGGTGGAGACAGCAATCGTTTCCCATGGACACATGATAATATTACTTAGCAGCAGCAGCCAGCCTGTAATAAAAGATACTGTTTTACCGTAGGTGCGGTTAACATATTCTATTACCCCGCCGTCAATAGGCAGAGCGCTTGTAAGCTCTCCGAATACAGCTCCGATAGGCAGTAAAAGCAGCGCCCCCAGTAAAAATGCCAGCATGGCCGGAATGGGTCCTCCGCTGATGATGATCCATTCGCCGACTAAAAAAATCCAGCCGGTACCGATGATCGCACCGAACCCGATTGTAAAAAAATTCCAGAGCGTCAATGTCTTTGATATATTCTTTTGTTTGACAGAGTCAACGGACATAAAAAAGTCCCCTTACATAAATTTTCAGGAATAAAAATGATAATAATTTTAGTTTATACTTTTAAAGTATATAGTGCGGCTAACACTGCTTGTTTAATCGTTTACAATAATGCCTGATAAAAGCTTTCTAAAATTACAAATTCTGCCAGAAGTTATAATGTGAAAATGTCGCAAATTGTCTGAAAATTAATTTACAAATGTTCTGACAAATGTTAAAATTACGGTAAATACATTTGTGAGGTGATCGGAAATGCTGACTTTGCCTTTACTTAGAAAAATGCTGAATCGTGCTGGTACAGAGCTGAAAGCTAACAGTAAATATTTATGTGAGCTTGACAGTGTGGCTGGCGACGGTGATCACGGAATCACTATTGGCAGAATGGCTGATGTGATGAAAGAAAAAACAGAAGATACTACTATTGATACGATGAGGGTCTTGCTGGATGAGCTGGGCGAAGCTTTTATGGGTATCAACGGCGGCAGCGCCGGACCGCTTTGGGGTACGGTGTTTACAGGGATGGCCGAAGGAATCGACGATCAGGCTGAACTGACTGACTTGGAGCTGCGAAAAATGTTTACGCAGGCCAAAGAAGATTTTATGGATATTTCCAAAGCAAAGCCCGGTGATAAGACTATGGTCGATGCGCTGTATCCGGCTATCGATGCCATTATTGAAACACAAGGAAGCTTAAAAGAAATCATGACAGCTGCGGCTGCAGCTGCTGACGCTGGTGCGGAACAGACCAGTACTATGGTTGCCAGATTCGGTCGCGCTAAAAATATGGGTGAGCGCAGTATCGGTACTAAAGATCCCGGTGCTGTATCCATAGCTATTTTATTCAACGGTATGGCGCAGGCCTTATAAAAGGCTTAATTTTCCGCAGGTGCGGAAACAAATAAAATTTTGGAGGTTGAAAAGCATGAAAAAATTTATTAACGATCCCGAAAATCTGACCAGTGAATTACTGGAAGGTCTGGCTCTTGCCAATAAGGATATCATCCATCTGGAAGATGGCAACCTGGTTGTAAATAATAAATTGAAAGATGCTGACCGCGTTACGATCGTCACTTTGGGTGGTACCGGCCATGAGCCTGCTATCAGCGGTTTTGTCGGCGAAGGTATGGTAGATATTTCCGTGGCTGGTAATGTTTTCGCCGCTCCTGGCCCGCAGGCCTGTATAGAAGCAATCAAAATGGCAGATAAAGGCCACGGTGTTTTGTTTGTTGTTTTGAATCATGCCGGCGATATGCTGACCGGTAATCTGACAATGAAACAGGTTAAAAAACTGGGATTGAACGTAATAAAAGTTGTTACGCAGGAAGATATAGCCAATGCTCCGCGCAGTAATGCTGACGATCGCCGCGGGTTAGTCGGTTGTGTGCCGTTGTATAAAATTGCCGGCGCAGCAGCTGCTGCAGGTAAGTCTTTGGAAGAGGTGGCCGCTGTTGCACAGAAATTTGCTGACAATATGGCTACGATCGCTGTTGCAGCTAAAGGCGCTACTCATCCGGCTACGGATATGGTCATTGCTCAGATCGAAGAAGGTAAAATGGAAATCGGCATGGGGCAGCATGGTGAAGGCGGCGGTGGCTTGACTGAAATGAAAACTGCTGATGAAACTGCAGCTATTATGATAGATGCCCTTCTGAGAGATTTGGATATCAAAAAAGGTGAAAAACTTTTGGTTATCGTTAACGGCGTTGGCGCTACTACGCTGATGGAACAACTGATCGTTTTCCGTAAATGCTGTCATTATCTGGCAGAAAAGGGTATTGAAGTTGTTGCCAATATTGTTGGTGAAGTGCTGACAGTACAGGAAATGGCCGGATTCCAGCTCTTTATTGCCCGTATGGATGATGAACTGCTCAAATATTGGAATGCACCCTGCCGCACCCCGTATTATAAAAACTAAAGTAATATTTTTAAGGAGATAAAAATGGCAGATAAAGACGGTAATATTATTGCTAAAGATTATGGTATCGGCATCAAGCCGCCCGCCCAGCACTTTCATGTAAAAGGTCATGAGAATGCCGGCTGGGGTATGAAGGCACGTCTGTCACAGATTTTTGCGGCTGACGGGCGCACAATCATGCTGGCGTTCGATCACGGTTACATCATGGGCAGTACAGCTGGTCTGGAAAGACTGGATCTGGTCATTCCGCCGCTGATGGATCATGCTGATTGTCTGATGGCGACTCGTGGCGCGCTGAGAACCTGTATTCCAGCCGATAACCGCAAGGCGATTGCTTTGCGCTGCAGTGCAGACAGCTCTGTTTTGAAAGACGATATGAGTATGGGTGTCATTGGTACCGATATTGAGGAAGCTCTGCGCATGAACGCTTCCTGTATGGCCGTACAGTGCTTTATCGGTTCTGCTTCTGAAATTGCTTCCCTGCACAATCTTTCTTACTATATCAATAAAGGTGAACGTTATGGTATTCCCGTATTAGGTGTCGTCGCCGTTGGTAAAGAGATGGAACGTACCACGCGTTATTTTGCTTTAGCGACAAGGCTTTTGGCTGAACAGGGAGCACATATCATCAAGACCTATTACTGTGAAAATTTTGAGCAGATCACTGCTGCCTGTCCGGTCCCAATCGTCATTGCCGGTGGTAAAAAAGTTCCGGAACCGGAAGCTTTGGATATGGCTTACCGTGCTGTTAATGAAGGCGCAGCCGGTGTTGATATGGGGCGCAATGTTTTGCAGGCAGAATGTCCGAGTGCTATGCTGCAGGCGATTCGTATGGTTGTGCACGAAAATGTCAAACCTGAAGCTGCGTATAAGGCTTATCAAACATTGATGAAGGACGTGAAATGATGAAACAGTTTATGCATGTGGGAGTACCCACTGATAAAATCATGGAAGGCGCTGTTTATGCCGAAGCTATCAAGACATATATCGTAGCTCCTGAAACTAATGAATTCAATATTGAATACCTTCGTTTTGAGAAAGATACACCTTTGCCGAAAGAACTGCAGACTATGGTCCATGTTGCTTATAAGGTAGACGACCTGGATGAACAGGTAAAAGCAAATACTGTTGTTGTTGAGCCCTGGTTTGCCGATGAAAATACCCGCCTTGCTTTTATTATGAAGGACGGTATTTTAATGGAATTGATGGAAGTGAAATAAATTGCTGAGCGGCAAAGAACGAACTGATCTTGTCAACGTGGCCCGGCTCTATTATGAACAGGGGCTGACGCAGGATCAGGTCGCTAAGCGAATCGGAGTTTCCAGGCCGTTAGTGAGTAAGATGTTGACGCGTGCGCGCGAAGCAGGGATCGTACATATCGAGATCCGCAGTTCGACAGAAGGCGATGCTGCTTTGTTAGAGGCACTGCAAACAAGGTATGCCCTGCATGGAGGTATGGTTCTGCCGGTACAGGACTCAATGGAAGAAAATCTTAAAGCGGCTGCGGATTATCTGTCCGGTGAGCTTTTGTATGAACGTAATTTAGGATTGGGATGGGGGTATCTGTTGGGCGAAAGCATCAGTCTGCTGACGCAGCAATGTAACCGTCGGCAGCCTGGTGCTGTGCTGCCGCTGATCGGCAAGGCACATATCCCCAATAAAGGTTACCGTGTGGACGAACTGGCAGAAACGCTGGCCTCAGCTTGCGGCAGGCATGCTTATCGTCTTGCTGTACCGGCTTTTCCGGACAGTTTGGAAGAACGGCAGCAGTTTGAAACGACTGAAGCTTATTTGGAACTTGACGCTATGTGGCAGAAACTGGATGCTGCTCTTGTTGAGATCAGAGATTTTCCCAGTGTTCCTGATGAAGCAACGGCGACACGTTTTGGTGACAGTTTGAAACGTCAGCGGGCAGTCGGCAGCTTTTTGTCCTATTATTATAATGAGCGGGGCGAATTTATCAGTGGCGAAAATGATTTTGCTGTCAGGATTCCGTTAGGAACTTTGCGGCATTGTCCCAAAATTATCGGTTTAGCACTTGGTGCTGCGCCGAATGCCATAACAGGAGCTCTGAAAACAGGTTTATTTACGCATCTGCTGGTAACGGAAAGCACTGCGCGTAAAATTTTGGAGAAATGATATAAATGTTTTTACGCCTGTCCGGCGCTTTTGTACCGGACAGGCGTATTATTTTTGAACATTTTGTGTTCGAGAATGCTGTGGGGCTTAACAAATTTTGTTTTTGAGTTTATACTGTTTTTGAATAATTATCACAACAGTAAAGAAAGCTGGCAGGAAAATGCAGAAAAGCAATACAGTTTTGATTTTACGGGGATTTGTTGTTTTAGGTGTTATTTTGATGCACACAAGCTGGTTTTTCAGCAGCGGTGGCAGTGAAAATATGGTAGCACTTTCTTCAATGCTGCTGGAGGTGCTGTCATTGTTTGCAGTGCCGCTGTTTATGGCGATAGCGGGTTATTTGTTTACAGGACGTAATAAGCACGCTTACATTTACAGCGCTGCTTTTTTTAAGAAGATGCTGCTGTCGGTATTGTCGCCTTATTTGTTGTTTTCTACCCTCTATATAGTAACTGCTTTTGTTTTTGACGGTCATACATATACGCTGGGTGAAATAGTCGTTGATATGCTGACGGGAAGTGCTGCGGTGCATTTGGGATTTTTCAGGGCGCTGATCGGGTTCTATCTGGTGTATCCGTTTTTAATCAGGATTTTTACTAAATGCCGTGAGTCAGGCTGGCTGAAATACTATTTTGCTGCGGCAGCTGTTTTGCAGATCTCTTGGAAGGTGTTGAATAATATTCAGTTTGAGACTGTTTGGATCAGCTACCTGCTTATGGGGACAATGTTTCTGCGTTATCTTGTTTATTTTTCGCTGGGAATGGCGGCCTACTATTATAAAAAAGAATTTTTAGAGTGGATCGGCAGGAGCCGGAAATTTTTGGTTTGGCTACTGATCATTTTTATTCCTTTAGTTACCGTATGCTGGTTGGAAAAGTACTATTGGAAGACCTATTATATTTTGGAGTTTATTTGTTTTCCGCTCAATATGTTTTTATATACGATTTTGATAGCGATGCTGTTTTATCATTCTGAGGATATTGATAGAAAAAATACCCTGCAAAAGCGGTTTGTGCTGTATTTGGGCAATTATTCGTTCGGTATTTTTCTTATCCATATCTTTTTTATGTATCTGTGTACCGAGTATCTGCTGCCTTTGCTGCAGATAACGCCTTCGATGCTGACTTTTTATCCGCTGCTGTTCGTTTTGATGCTGGTATTGAGTCTTGGGAGTATGGAAATACTGGCGCGGCTTCCTTTTCACGAGCTGCTGATAGGGAAGGTTGAACGCCGGCTGCTGCTGCGCAGAAAAAGCGGCAGAACTAATAGCTTATAAGTTTGATTTTTCTGATAATTGATGTTAGAATAACGATAATCTCAGTTTGGAATTGCCAGGCTGTAAGTAGAATTTTGTAGAATGGAAGGATGGTAGTAATGAACAGAAAGAATTTACGCAGTTTAGCTGCAGGTGTAGCTCTGCTGCTGGCAGTAGGAGCTTTAGCTGGCTGCGGCGGCGAAAAGAAGGCTGACGACAGTAAAAAAATGGTAACGGTTGGTATTGCCCAGCTGGTAGAACATGGTGCATTGGATGCCGCCAATAAAGGCTTTGTGGCAGGTATGGCGTCTAAAGGCTTTAAAGAAAATGAAAATGTAAAATATGACCGGCAGAACGCACAGGCTGATCAGTCTAATCTGCAGAATATCGCACAGCGTTTTGTCAGCAATAAGGTGGATCTGATTTGTGCTATCGCTACGCCGACGGCTCAGACGATGGCTAATGCTACGAAAGATATACCCATTGTAGCGACGGCGGTTACCGATTATGAGGTAGCAAAGCTGGCTGCTTCTAATAACGAGCCGAAAGGCAATGTTACGGGAACCAGTGATATGAATCCGATTGACCAGCAGTTGGAGCTGCTTTTGAAGATAGCGCCGCAGACAAAAAATATTGGAACCGTGTACAGTTCCAGCGAAGTCAATTCACAGCTGCAGGTCGATGTTTTGAAAAAGCTGGCAGGTGATAAAGGCATCAATGTTATCGAAGCTACGGTTTCTACAGTTAATGATATCCAGCAGGCTGCGCATAGTCTGGTTGGTAAAGTCGATGCGGTTTATGTTCCGACCGACAATGTGATGGCTTCGTCAATGCCGACTTTGGTAGCAGTAACAGATGAAGCCCGGCTGCCTGTTATTTGCGGCGAAAGTGATCCGGTACGGGCTGGAGGTCTGGCTACTTTAGGTATTGATTATTATAAACTTGGTGAACAGACCGGCGTGATGGCTGCTGAGATCCTGAGCGGTAAGGGCAAACCTCAGACAATGCCTGTCCAGATGCAGAAAGAGTTTAAGGTCGTAGTGAACGAGACTACTGCCAAACGCAATGGGATTACGATTCCGCAGGATATTTTGGCTAAGGCTGAGATCGTAAAATAAAATACAAAACAGGGCTGGTTTGTTACGAAACAGCCCTGTTTTTATTGTTTTGTTTGTGTTTTGTGATAATAAATGATAGAATTATTCTATCCTTATATGTGTTCGTCAAGGATCAAAAGTGATACTGTAGAATGGAAGGATGGTTATTATGAACAAAAAAATGCGTGCTTTAGCAGCAGGCATTGCCCTGACTTTGTCTTTAGGACTTTTAGCGGGCTGCGGCGGCGAAAAAAAGGCTGCCGATAACAGTAAGAAAGTAGTAAATGTAGGTATTGTCCAACTAGTTGAACATGATGCTTTGGATGCTGCCAATAAAGGCTTTATAGCGGGAATGGCAGCTAAAGGCTTTAAAGAGAATGAAAATGTAAAATATGATCGGCAGAATGCGCAGGCAGATCAGTCTAACCTGCAGAATATCGCACAGCGTTTTGTCAGCAATAAAGTAGACCTGATCTGCGCTATCGCTACTCCAGCGGCCCAGACGATGGCCAATGCTACCAAGGATATTCCTATCGTAGCAACAGCGGTTACAGATTATGAGGCAGCAAAGCTGGTTGCTTCCAACAGTGAACCTAAAGGTAATGTTACAGGGACCAGCGATATGAATCCGATAAAAGAGCAGCTGGAACTGCTGCTTAAGTTAGTGCCTGGTGCTAAAACTATTGGTACGATCTATTGTTCCAGTGAAGTCAATTCACAGCTGCAGGCAGAGCTGCTGAAAAAATATGCGGCAGAGAAGGGCGTGCAGGTAGAGGAAGCGACTGTATCTAATGTCAATGATATCCAGCAGGCTGCTCAAAGTCTGGTCGGCAAAGTAGATGCTGTTTACGTGCCGACAGATAATGTGCTGGCTTCGGCAATGCCGACACTGGCCCAGGTAACTGAGCCGGCTAAACTGGCCGTAGTTTGCGGCGAGGGCGGGATGGTCATGGCCGGAGGCGTAGCTACTCTGGCGATCGATTATTATCAGTTGGGCGAACAAACAGGTGAAATGGCCGGCGATATTCTGAGCGGCAAGACTAAACCCCAGACAATGCCTATCCAGCTGCAGAAATCTTTTAAGGTCATTATCAACAAGGAAAATGCTGAAAAAATCGGTATCAAGATTCCCGAAGATCTGCTTAAGGCAGCAGAAAGCTCTAAATAAACAAGCGCGGGTTTCTCCTTGTTTCAGAGGAGAGACCCGTTTTTACGGATATATCACAGGAGGAAGATAGATGATAGACTTATTGATGCCAACGATAGCACAGGGACTTTTATGGGCGATCATGGCACTGGGCGTATATATAACTTACAGAGTTTTGGATATTGCTGATTTGACGGTGGAAGGAAGTTTTCCGCTGGGAGCTGCTGTAGCAGCTTCTTTACTAGCTGGCGGATATTCTCCGTGGCTGGCTTTTGGTGCGGCGATGCTGGCTGGTATGCTGGCTGGCGTTGCGACCGGACTTTTACATACTAAGCTCAAAATACCGGCTCTGCTGGCCGGCATTTTGACGATGATCGCTTTATATTCTGTCAATCTGCGTGTAATGGGTAAGGCTAACTTGTCGCTGCTGCGTGTAGATACAGTATTTTCCATTATGCGTGATATTGGTGGTTTCAGTAATGCTCAGGCTGTATTGTGTGTGGGTATCGTCAGCTCACTTTTGATCGGAGGTTTGATTTATTGGTTTTTTGGTACGGAAATAGGAGCGGCTATTCGTGCTACAGGCTTTAACCCGCAGATGATCAGGGCGCAGGGCGTGGATACTAATTTTACGATCATTCTCGGGCTGCTGATAAGTAATGCCCTGGTAGCTTTGAGCGGTGCTTTAGTAGCACAGAATAATGGTTTTGCCGACGTCGGCATGGGTACAGGCACGATCGTTATCGGTCTGGCTTCAGTCATTATCGGTGAGGTACTGTTTGGTACCCGCAGCTTTAAAAACTGCATCATCAGCGTTGTGCTGGGCTCTATCGTTTATCGTCTGGTTATTGCCGCTGTACTGCAGATGGGAATGCCGCCAAACGATCTGAAACTGTTTACAGCTATTCTGGTAGCGTTTGCGTTGTCGCTGCCGCTTATTAAAAGTAAGCTTGGTCTGCGAAAGGCGGTGAAATAAATGCTGCGTGTTGAAAATATCTGTAAGACATTTTTTGCAGGAACAATCAATGAGAAAAAAGCTCTGCAGGGTTTATCGCTGCATTTGAAACCGGGTGATTTTGTAACGGTCATCGGCGGTAATGGCGCCGGTAAGTCGACTTTGATGAATTCTATTGCCGGAGTTTTTCCAATCGACAGTGGAAAGATCATTATTGACGGTAATGATATTACAAAAACGCCGGAACATAAACGGGCCAAATATATTGGGCGTGTCTTCCAGGATCCGATGATGGGTACTGCTGCGGGGATGATGATCGAAGAAAATCTTGCTATTGCCGCCAGACGGGGTAAAACGCCTGGATTAAAATGGGGCTTGGACAGCGATAATCAGACTTGGTTCAGCGAATTGCTGCAGGAGCTGGATCTGGGTCTGGAAAACAGAATGACTGCTAAAGTCGGGCTGCTTTCCGGCGGCCAGAGGCAGGCGTTAACGCTGCTGATGGCAACGCTGATCAAACCAAAGCTGCTGTTGTTAGATGAACATACGGCAGCCCTGGATCCGAAAACAGCTGCTAAAGTTCTGGCTTTGACGGAACGGATCGTTAACAGGGATCATTTGACGACGCTGATGATTACTCATAATATGCGTGACGCCTTGCGCTGCGGCAACAGGCTGATCATGCTGCATAACGGACGGGTAATTATTGATGTCGAAGGTGAAGAAAAGTCGCGTTTGACGATTCCTGATCTTTTGAAGATGTTTGAGCAGGCCAGCGGTGATATGCTGGACAGTGACAGACTGCTGCTCAGTTAAATAAAGTAAAATAAAAGGCGGGTTCTTAATGAACCCGCCTTTTACTTTACTTATTTTTCCAAACCATAGGTCCAGGAGCTGACTGCTCCTAAGTCATAAATTTTTGCATAGCCTAATGAAATCAGGGTATCTGCAGCGATTGCACTGCGTCTGCCGCTGCGGCAGTATACCACTATTTCAGTATTTTTATTCTGCGGCAACTGATCGGATTTTACTTTGATTTCATCAAAAGGAATCAAAAGACTGCCGGGAATATGCCCGGCTGCATATTCGTCAGGGGTGCGAACATCAATAACAGTAATTTTATCACCTTTATCAAGACGTTCTTTGACCTGAAACGCAGTTATTTGCTGATAGCTTCCTGATGAAGCAGTATCGCTGCTGGGGCTCATAGCCTGTAAAGGACAGGCGCCGTTGTTGTAGAACCAAAGCCCGACTGCTGCAATGATGCAAAGTGCGAAGATACTCCATTTACTCATGCTGATGCTCCTTTTCTTCGGCGGCAACTACTGCTAATTGATCTTCAGCAACAGTTTGCTGGCAATGGGGACAATAGTAATGTGTTTCTACAGTATGATTACAGCTTTTATGGATCAGGCGTTTATAGCAGGTAGTAAGATGTTTTTCACCCCAAAGCACCAGGCTGTTAAAAACGATATTCAAATCCTCGCCAGCAGGTGTAAGTGTATAACGGTAGCGGGGCGGATGCTTCTGGTATAAATCGCTGCTGATCAGTCCGTCGGCTTCAAGCGCTTTCAGGCGGCTGGAAAGCAGATTGCTGGCAATCTGGCCTTCCAGGCTGTTGTAAATCTCTTTATAGGTCTGGTGTCCGCTCATAATACCATGCAGAATGAGCAGAGACCATTTGTCGCCGATAATATTGAGTGCTTGAGCGATATTACATTGAAAGGGATATTGCTGACTCATAAAAATACTCCTTTAATCTAAAGTTGAAAACAAATCATTTAAAAATTCGCTCATAGAAGGATGTGTATAAATATTATCCCGCAGAACGGTATAATCCAGGTTGGCCTTCATTGCCAGTTGGACGATATTGATGATTTCCGAGGCTTCGCTGCAGAAAAATGCCGCACCGAGGATTTTGTTGCTTTCAGCATCAACAATAGCTTTCAGGTAACCGGAAGTGCTGCCAAACAGGCGAGCCCTGGGACTGGCTGCTTCTGCGATTTTGGCAACTTTGATCTTATGGCCGGACAGCAGTGCTTCTGCTTCACTGAGGCCGATGCGTGCAAAGGTAGGGTCTAGAAAAACGGAATAGGCGACAGGCGGCCGGTTAGCTGTTGTACGGTCGTTTTGACCGAAAAGCTGCTCTTTAATAATGCGGAAGTCATCCAGGGAGATGTAAGTGAACTGCAGTCCGCCTTTAACGTCACCAAGCGCCCAGATATGAGGGACGGTTGTCTGCAGTAATTCATTGACGATGATTTCGCCGCGTTCATTTACGGCAACGCCGGCGGCTTCAAGATTAAGGCTTGCTGTGCTTGATTTGCGTCCTGTGGCTACCAATACAGCGTCAGCTGGAATTTTAACGGACATACCGCTGCTGCGCTCAAGATAGCTGACAGTAGTCAATTCGTTTTCGTCGGTTATTTCATCGACCTGTGCATTAAAGATAAAGCGAACGCCCAGCTCTTCCAAACGTGTTTGGATAACATTGGCGATATCGCGGTCTTCACGCGGGATGAAGGTATTGCCGTATTCCAGAACAGTGACCATGGAGCCATAATTAGCATACATGGCGGCAAATTCCAGACCGATATAGCCACCGCCGATGATAACCAGTCTTTGTGGCAGGGTGCTGAGTTCCATTAAAGTAGTACTGGTATAAACACGCTTGCTCAGCTGTAAGCCTGTGATTGGAGGAATGACGGGTTCAGAACCGGTATTTATAAAAATTTTTTCGCCGTATAAAGATATTTTTCCGTCCGGCAACTGGACTTCTACCGTATGGTCAGTCTGAAAACTGGCGGCACCGGTATAAATATCTGCAGCTGCAGCGACATTATCATAGTTTTTCTGACGCAAAAGCGCAGTTAAAGTATTTTTTTCACGAATGGCAGCAGCATAAAAATTATTTTTTTCAGAATAATCTGCCTGCTGATTTTTTTTAGCGTCAGCTGCAGTATGGATGAGTTTTTTTGTAGGAATACAGCCGATGTTTATGCAGGTACCGCCGTACATCAGCGGAGATTTTTCAATAACAGCTGTTTTGATTCCTTTTTTGCCGAGGGCAGCTGCCAGTGTTTTTCCACCTTTGCCAAAGCCGATGATCAATGCGTCATATTTTTTCATAAGTTAAACACGCTCCTTTACTGTTCTTATTTTAGTTTAACACTAAAAGAATAAAAAAACAAGTAACTTTAAAAAATAAAGTCTAAATAAAGCGGGAAAAATTTTACCTCAACAGTAAAATACTATATAATAAACATATGATTATGAATTATAGGAGCTTGGCATGACTGATCAAAAACAATGTGCAAAACTTAAAAATATCAAGTGTTTTTTGTTTGATATGGATGGTACGATTAATTTAGGCAATACATTAATCCCGGGGATGGATGTATTTTTTCAGAAATTACGTGCCGCAGAACGTGATTTTTATCTGGTAACTAATAATTCCTCCAAAGGACACGAGCATTATGTGGAAAAAATGGGGCGGATGGGGATACAGGTAACTCGTGATAATGTTTTGATATCCTCGGATGCTTTTGTTTATTATATGCAGCAGCTTCGGCCGGCGGCCAGATTATTTGTTTTAGGGACGGAACAGCTGAAGAAAACTATTCGTGAAGCAGGCTTTACCATAACGACGACACTGGAAGAAGGTACTGATTTCGTTGTGGTTGGGTTTGATATGTCTTTGAATTACGAAACACTGACTATTGCCTGCAGACTTATCGACAGGGGCGTGCCTTATGTAGCAACGCACCCGGATGTACGCTGCCCGATCGAAGGCGGAGAATTTATTCCCGATTGCGGGGCCATGATCGAGCTGATTAAAACTGCTACAGGGAAGGCCCCGCAGCAGATTTTAGGCAAGCCCTATCACTATATGATCGATGTTATTACAGCCAGGACAGGCTATAAACGGGAAGAAATTGCCATGGTTGGCGACCGTTTATCGACAGATATTGCTTTTGGGCTCAATAACGGTGTTTTATCAATACTGGTTCTGACCGGCGAGGCAACTTTAGCTGACGTGGAGCATGGCAGCATCAAGCCTGACATTATTTTGGATCACGCTTCAGAGCTGGCTGACTATTTTTAAAGTGAGAGATTTTTATGGCGATACAATATGAGCGGATTAAGAAAACTATAGCTGCTTTGGCTGCTTACGGAACATTACCGCAGGGTGGGACGACGCGTCTTTCCTATACGGCAGAGTATTTGGCGGCGCAGGCTTTTTTGCAGCGGGAAATGCTGGAGTCGGGCATGCTGGCAGAGGTAGACCCGATTGGGAATCTGATTGGGACTTATGTGGGACGAGAGCCTGAACTGACTGCCGTCATGAGCGGTTCACACCTCGATACCGTACCGGCAGGCGGAAATTTTGACGGAGCTTTGGGTATCGTCGCAGCACTGGAATGTGTGCGCAGCTGGCAGGAAGAGGGCTATCGCCCGAAACGAACAGTACGGGTAATTGCGACGATCGAAGAAGAGTGCACAGCGTTTGGTATGGCTTGTTTTGGCGTACGTGTACGCGGCGGCGAATTTAAAAAACAGCAGCCGGAGTCTATCGTGCATTTGACAGGCGGTTCCCTGGCCGAATGTCTGCAGGCAGCCGGACTGCCGCATAGCGCGTTGCAGGATGCCGCAGTAGGGTTTCAGGATCTGGCGGCTTTTGTAGAACTGCATATCGAACAGGGCGCTGATTTGGAGGAACGTGGCCTGACCTGCGGGGCGGTGACTGCTATTGTAGGCTACGATAGATTATTCCTGACTTTACATGGAGAAGCTAACCATGCCGGGACCACTAGCATGAGGCGCCGCAGAGATGCTTTGGCTGCGGCAGCGGAAGTCATTTTAGGAGTCAAGGAGCTTGCTGAAGCTGATGACAGGTTCGTAGCTACCGTGGGTCAGTTGAATGTCGCTCCCAATGCTGTGAACATCGTGCCTGGAAAAGTGCAGCTTGCTATTGAAACAAGGGCTGCTGACGATAGGGTTTTAGCAGAGGTTCGTGCAAAGATCATGAGTTTACTAGAGCGGACGGCGAGTAAAAGCGGTGTCGTGATTACAAAGGAGAATGATTTTCATGTGGCTGCTGTACCGTTGTCAGAGTCAGTCAGGAAAGTTATTGAGCAGTCTGCGGCTGAGTGCGGTGTCAGTTTTCAGGCCATGCCCAGCTGGGCAGGACATGATGCACAGATTTTTGCAGCAAGCGGCGTACCTACAGGAATGATTTTTGTACCAAGTATAAATGGTGTCAGCCATTCCAAAGAAGAGAGCAGTGATTTTCAGTCTGTTACTCAAGCAGTAAAAGTACTGGAAAAAACTTTAAAGACTTTAGCTGAAGTCTGAAATATATATAACTGAACGGTTAGGAAAGTGAGGCAGCAATGAGTAATCTGCGGGACGCCATTGTACGTATGGCTTTACGGCGCCCTTATTTGTATTTGCTGGTTACTTTGGTTATCAGTATCGTGCTGATGGAAGTGCTGGTAGAAATAGCTGAGCATACTTTTATTAAGCCGGCATTGCAACAGCTGGAGCTGCAGTTTATTGCTTATGTACAGCAGTTTGTTACACCGCCGCTGACAGCAGAGGTAATGCTCGTTACGGCAAGCGGGTCCAGTACTTTTTATCTTCTGGCAAGTGCGCTTGTCTGCTGCTGGTATTTATACAGCAGGCAAAAAGACAGGCTGTATCTTTATCTAGTCTGTTTATGCGGTGGTGGTATTTTAAATCAGGTACTGAAACGCATTTTTGAACGTGTAAGGCCAGATATTTTCCCTGTGATTGCTGAAAGTGGTTACAGTTTTCCCAGCGGTCACGCTATGGGAGCGATTTGTTTTTATGGCATCCTGGCATATTTTGCAGGATTAGGCTTGCGAAGTAAACCGCTGCGCTGGGGATTGATGGCGGCAGCCGGCATTTATATCCTGCTTATCGGCCTGAGCCGTGTTTATCTGGGGGTGCATTATCCAACGGATATTTTAGCCGGTTATGCAGCTGGAGCGACCTGGTTATTTTTTTGTATTACGCTGCATCGTATTTTTAGAAAGCGTTATTAAAGGCGCAGCTGCTGTCGTTATAAAAATATGTTTTGGCTTTGTTTACGCAAAATAGCCTGTGCATTTAAATGCACAGGCTATTTTTATATAAGAAAACAGATAGTTAATTATTTTGCAGAGTCCAGTTTTCCGCAGCTAAAACTTTTGAGTCAGCTGCAGGAGCTGTTTCTTTGACTGCGTATTCTTTGTTCAATATTGCCTCAAATTTATCCTCAGGCAGCGGTCTGTAGAAAAAATACCCCTGGATCATATTGCAGTTGACAGATTTAAGGAAGGCTACCTGTTCGGCAGTTTCGATACCTTCGGCGACAGTTCGGATGCTTAATTTATTGACGAGATCGATAATACCTTTAATAACGATGTTGTCTTTTTCTTTGTGGATACTTTCTCTGAAAAAGCTTTGATCGATTTTGAGCACATCAATAGGAATATTTTTCAAAAGGCTTAAAGAAGAGAACCCGGTACCGAAATCATCAATAGAAATCAAAAAACCTTTACTTTTCAGTTCACTGACTGTTTTTTCGAGAAAGGTCACATTATCAAAGGCGATTGATTCTGTAATTTCTATTTCTAAAAGGTGATCAGGGATACGGAATTTGTTTTTGATATCTTCATATGTTTTTACAAAATCTGAATTGTAAAATTGCAGTCGGGAAACGTTGACGGAGATTGTATTTACAGGAAGGCCAGCATCGAGGCGCCGTCTGATAAAAGCGCATACCTTTTTAAATACATACTGGTCAAGTGATGAGATAAGATATTTCTTCTCAAAGATGGGAATGAATTTATCAGGCGGAATGATCAGTCCTTCATCTGTCTGCCAGCGTACCAGCGCTTCGGCCTGTGTTGCCAGACCTGTCTGCAAGTCGACCTTGGGCTGAAAGTAAACGAGGAATTCTTCATTTTCCAGTGATTTCAGCATACGGTTTTCGATGGATTTTTCATAACGCAGCTGTTTACGGATACTTTCATCATAAACAGCATATTTTCTGTTAAGTCCTGTTTTTACAGTTTTACGCGCATAATTTGCACGGTCTAAAATACCTTCTATCTGCAGATCCTCTGCCAGGTCCTCCAGATAGCAGATACCGCATTGGACAGAAACTGCCTGACCACCGTACATATCATGCATGAATTCTGTTATTTTGATATCGACCTGCTGCTGCCGGACCATAATGTCGTTTTTCTCATTATAGTAACGCAGAATAACGAAATTATCGGCGGAAACACGCCCCAGCACTTCTCCTGTACGCAGTTCGTTACTAATGGTAGCGGCATAATTGATAAGGATCTCATCGCCGTATTTATACCCGAAAACGTCGTTGATATATTTAAAATCAGCAAAATCAACATAGCTCAGCGAATATTTTTTAGTCGTTTGTGTGAGTAGTTTCTGAGCTTTTTTCTTAAATGTTTCAAAATTATAAGCACCGGTAAGCGGGTCTTTTGTCGTTATATCATAAAGTGTTTTGTTGCTGCTTTCCAGTGAATATAATTTACGCAGGTACACCATAAATAAGGCGATCCACATGATAATGATGCCTGCCAGCATTAAAGCAGAAAGAAGTGTCAGCTGGTGACTTTTGGAAGTAGTATAGTTATCAGCAGCGAAAACAGTATTATTGGCGATCTCAAAATGTACTTCGCTGGACTGCAGCAGCAGTGGTGAATTGGCAGGGTTTTGGCGCACGGCGTAAATATTGCTTTTTACCCGATGCCATAGTGTATTGAGGGCGGAAAACTGCTGCTGATAATCAACATTGGGAATTTTTTCCAAACCGTATTTACCGTCGGTGTTTTTAAGGTCATAAATGATATCGTCGATATAAGCTATAAGCTCATCGTGAGGCTGCTGCTGCAGCTCAAGCTTGACGAGCCGCTGGGTTGCGCCTCGAACGATGCCCAGGTAATTGATGAGTGTTCCGTAGGATTGTACTTTGCTGATTGAGTAAACAGTAAAGCTGCCTACGAATATCGATAACAAAAATAAAACGATAACGCTTATTTTGCCTAAATTTTTCATGGGGGAATCAACTCCGAAAAAGATTTAAAAAATTAGAATAATTTGAATTATAAATACTATTTATATAATCTTATAATATTTGAATTTAAAATACAAGATAATAAATTTTAATTATAAAAATAATTTTCTGCTGAATTTATCAATTTATCGTAAAATATTGAAGCGATAACTACGATTTTGATAGCTGACGAATTTTGTTATTTTTCATAAATATATGAAAAATATAAGTTAGCCTTGACAAACTTAGGAAAATCACTTATAGTGTTCTTATGTAGGAACAATGAAGGTGAAATATGGATATTATTGAAAAACTTACTTATTTTAATCTGACCAGACAGGAAGCTACGCTGTATTTGACCCTGCTGGCAGAAGGACGGCTGACCGGCTATGAAGCGACAAAGCTGACAGGTATTTCCAGATCTAATACTTATACGGCGCTGGCAGGTCTGGTAGAAAAAGGCGCTGCTTATGTGCTTGAGGATAAGGCTACAAGATATACGCCGGTGCCCTTGGATGAGTTTTGCGAAAACAGGGTAAGAAGACTGCAGGAACTGAAAGAAGAATTACTGCGTGAGCTTCCCAGTACGTCACAAAGCGTTGATGGTTATATTACGATCAAGGGAGCGACCGAAATCATCAATAAGCTCAAAAATACGATTGTTAAGGCTAAAGCCCGTATTTATGTTTCGGCAACAGATTCGGCTATAGAAGCTTTACGTGGTGAATTGACTGAGGCGGTAGGCCGGGGATTAAAGGTGGTCATTATCACCGGCAGGCCTTTTGTTTTGGAGGGTGCGATTATTTATTATGCGCATAAACCCAATAGCCAGATCCGTCTGATCGCCGATTCACAGGAGGTTTTGACAGGAGATCTGGCTGATGGCAGTAATTCAACCTGTTTATATTCCAGCAAACAGAATCTGGTAGATTTATTTAAGGATGCTTTGAAAAATGAAATAAAATTGATAGAATTGCTTCCTGAAGCAGAGAAAGGTGAGAAAGAATGAGTAAAAAACCCTTTGTAAGTAAAGAAAAATTAGATGAGATCGCCGCACAGTATGCAACGCCGTTTTATTTATATGATGAAGCGGCTATCCGTGAAACTGCGCGTCGTGTGAATAAGGCGTTTGCCTGGAATCAGGGCTTTAAAGAATATTTTGCCGTTAAAGCTACCCCTAACCCGGCAATATTGAAAATATTGCATGAGGAAGGCTGCGGTGCGGATTGTTCTTCGTATACGGAACTGCAGATGGCCGATGCCGTTGGTTTTAAAGGCGATGAAATTATGTTTTCGTCCAATGCAACGCCGGCAGAAGATTTTCAGCTGGCAAGGCAATTGAATGTCACTATCAATCTGGATGATATCACTCATATCGACTTTCTGGAAAAAGTTGCTGATATCCCGGATACGGTCAGCTGCCGTTACAATCCAGGCGGGCATTTTGCCATTGCCAACAATATTATGGATAATCCCGGTGACGCCAAATATGGTATGACCAGAGAGCAGATGACAGAAGCTTATAAAATTCTTTTAAGCAAGGGTGTTAAACATTTTGGAATGCACGCTTTTCTGGCCAGCAATACTGTGACTAATGATTATTATCCGGAACTGGCACGGATATTGTTCCAGGTCGCAGTGGAATTGAAGGAAGAGACAGGAGCGCACATTGAGTTCATCAATCTGTCCGGCGGTGTCGGTATCCCTTATCGTCCCGATCAGGAGGGCAATGATATTATGGTTATCGGCGAAGGCGTACGTCAGGCTTTTGAGGATATCCTGGTGCCTGCAGGAATGGGAGACGTAAAAATTTTTACAGAGATGGGCCGTTATATGCTGGCTCCCTATGGGGCGCTTGTTGCTAAAGCCATCCACGTTAAACATACCTATAAAGAGTATATCGGACTGGATGCCTGCGCTGCTAATCTGATGCGTCCAGCCATGTACGGGTCCTATCATCACATTACCGTAATGGGTAAGGAGGATGCGCCCTGCGATCATAAATATGATATTACCGGCGGTTTGTGCGAGAATAACGACAAATTTGCTATCGACAGGATGCTGCCGGAAATCAATATCGGCGATCTGCTCTTTATTCATGATGCGGGAGCACATGGTTTTGCCATGGGCTACAATTATAATGGTAAACTGCGCAGTGCGGAAGTGCTGCTGAAGGAGGACGGCAGTACGGAATTGATTCGCCGTGCGGAGACTCCGGCAGATTACTTTGCCACTTTTGATTTTACAGGATTATTTAAAAATATATAGGCTGAATGAGGGGAAACAGGGCTGATATTTAATATCGGCCCTGTTTCATTATTTATGGTAAGATAATAGAAAATACTTTTTTAAAGGAGTGAAACAATGACTATTTTAGAGCATGAGATCATGATGACAGAGCAGCTGCGGCGCGTACCTGCTGATGAGCTGCAGGCACGCCTGAATAAATTCAGAGCCGTTATGGACAGAGAATTTCCCGGCTGGGAAATAGCCATCGTCAACCATAAAGTCAATATGTATTATTTTGCAGGTACAATGCAGGACGGTGTACTGGTAATCAGGCCGCAGGACGAGATTTTATGGGTCAGGCGCAGTTATGAACGTGCCTGCAATGAATCGTTGCTGCAGGATATCCGTCCGATGAAAAGTTTTCGTACTTTGGCTGAGTTTTATCAGCCGCTGCCTGCTAAGGTATACTTGGAAAATAAAACAGCGACGCTGGAATGGCAGCAGCTGTTGTATAAATATTTGCCTTTTGCCTCTGAGGCAGGGATGGACAGTGTGATAAGTGAGCTGCGACTGATAAAAAGCCCTTATGAACTGGCACTGATGAGAAAATCAGGTTCTATTCATCGCAATGTTTTAGATGAACTGGCGCCGCGGTTTATTGTTCAAGGTGTGAGCGAGGCAGAACTGGCAGTCAACCTGTATGCAGAAATGCTGCGTCGAGGTTCGCACGGGGTAGCGCGTTTTAATTTGCCTTTAGGTGAGGATGTTGTGGGTCTGGCTTCTTTTGGGAAAAGCGGTCTGGTGAAAACAGCTTTTGACGGCCCCGGCGGTACAGGCGGCACTTGTGTCGCTGTACAGTCGATCGGCTCTGCTTTTCGTAAGCTACAGGCTGGGCGTTTAGTATATCTGGATATACCCTGCGGTGTGGATGGTTATCATACTGATAAAACAGTGGTGTATTATTATGGAGATTTAGATCAGGATCCTTTCAGTGATAAAATCAGGGCTGCTTATGAGCACTGTGTTTTTCTGGAAGAACTGACAGCATCGCTGCTGCAGCCGGGCATGGTGATCGAAAATATCTACCGGCAGGTAATGGAACAGTTTGATCCACAGTATGAAAACGGGTTTATGAACGGCGGCAAATTTTTAGGACACAGTATCGGGTTGGTGATGGACGAATCTCCTGCGCTGGCAAACGGTTTCAAAGGGAAGCTGGAGGCGGGTATGGTTTTTGCTGTCGAGCCTAAGATAGCTTTACCGGGAATCGGTATGGTCGGTACAGAGAATACGTATCTGGTAACGGCAGGCGGTGCGAAATCACTGACAGGGAAACCTCAGCCGCTACGCTGTATTTTATAAGTATTGCTATTGGCAGGAAAAAGCGGAAGAAGAGCGAATAAGATAAAGATATTATTGAAAACAGGAGCAGAAAAATGGAAAATAAAATTTTAGAACAGATCAAAAAATCAGAAACTGCCATGCTGGATACTTTGGCGCAGATCGTTAATATCGATTCAGGCTATGATGCTTTGGAGGGGATTGATGAGGTTGCTCATATCATAGGCGACTTTTTAACGCCGTATGGGTTTGAGGTGCAGTATATCGAAACACCGAATGCGCCTACACATGTACTTGCTAAACGTCCGCGTCCGGGCAAGAAAAAAGTTATGCTGATGGGACATATGGATACGGTTTTTCCTAAGGGGACGGCGGCTGCCAGACCGTTCAGGATCGAAGATGGCAAGGCTTATGGTCCCGGTGTTATGGATATGAAGGCAGGGATAGCGATTTCACTTTATACAGTTAAGGCATTGCTGGATAATGGCTGGGATGATACTGACCTGACGCTTTTCTTCTGCGGAGATGAAGAACCGGCGCACCCATTGACAGATGCTGTAGAATGGTTTAAAAAAGAAGGTCTGGGCAAAGATGCTGTTTTCAATATGGAACCAGGACGCGCAGACGGCAGTGTAGTTATCGGGCGTAAAGGCGTTATTCGCCCGGTGCTGACTGTAAAAGGTATCGCTGCCCATGCCGGAAACGAACCTGAAAAAGGCGCCAGCGCTGTTTTAGAACTTTGCCATAAAACTATTGCTTTACATGCGTTAACTGATTTAGAAGTCGGAACTACCTATAACGTAGGCGTTTTTAATGGCGGGAGCCTGGCAAATATTGTCGCCGATCGCGCAGAGGCACGTGTCGATATCAGATTTAAAACAGCTGAAGAAGCTGAAAAAGCAATAAAAAGTGTGGAAGCAATAGCGGCAAAAACTTATGTGACCAATACAACAACTACTGTAACAGAAAACAGGATCGAGTTTATGCCGCTGGAAACTACTGACGGCGTACAAAAGCTGTATGATCATTTGTCTAAACAGGCTGAAAAGCTGGGGCTGCCAGTCCCGGGAGCTTTATATGTCGGCGGCAGTGCTGATTCTGCCTGGACGGCCATGGTCGGTGCGCCGACTTTATGCGGGATGGGTCCGCAGGCTGTAGGTGCTCATAGTAATAATGAGTATTTATTCGTGCCGTCGATGACTGAAAGAGCGCAGCTCCTGGCGATGTGTATCATGCATCTGGATGAAATGCAGTAATAAGCGGTTAAGCATAAAAAAACAGTATGGGATTAAATCTCATACTGTTTTTTATTTTGGAATTCATTTATAAATTTTCTGAAAATATGATTTTTTATGAGCAAAAAGCAGGAAAAAAAGCATAGTAAGCGAATAATATAAGAATTATACTTGTATTTATGCAGAGGAGAGTTTTGATGAAAACGAAAATTTTAGATCAGATCAGAGGATCAGAGCAGGGGATGCTGCAATTACTGGAAGAATTGGTGAATATTGATTCAGGAGCAGATGCTTTGGCCGGTATAAATGCGGTGGCACAGAGAATAGGAGCGTTCTTAGAAGTGCTGGGATTTACTGTAGAATATCTGGAAACTGATGGTGCTCCTGTACAGCTGCTTGCTAGGAAAGCGCAGCCCGGTAAAAAGCAGGTACTGTTTTCAGGGCATATGGATACGGTGTTCAATCAAGGTACAGCGGCGGTTCGCCCATTCAAGGTTGAAAACGGACGGGCTTACGGCCCAGGCGTACTGGATATGAAAGGCGGGCTGGTTATGGCTTTATATGTAATCAGGGCCTTGCTGGAGAATGGCTGGCAGGAGACGGATATGACCGTTTTACTGTGCGGTGATGAAGAAATGTCACATCCTTTTACTGATGCGGTGGCACAGTTCAAAAAAGCGGGCGCAGGGAAGGATGCTGTTTTTAATCTGGAATTTGGACGCGTTGACGGCAGCGTCGTTACGGGCCGGAAGGGAACGACCAGGCCAACGCTGGTAGTAGAGGGGATCGCTTCACATGCGGGGAATGAACCTGAAAAAGGCGCCAGTGCGATTTTGGAACTGGCACAGAAAACAGTAGCTATCCATGCTCTCAATAATTTTGCTGTTGGGACTACATATAATGTTGGTGTTGTCAGCGGCGGTACTATGGCTAATATTGTTGCTGATAAGGCCGTTGGCGAGGTTGATGTGCGCTTTAAAACTATTGTCGAAGCAGAAAAGTCTATTGCCGATGTGCAGCGGATTGTAGAAACGAATTATGTTCCTCATACTAAGACTACGGTAACTGGCAATGTGATTAAATTTATGCCATTTGAAACTACACCCGGAGTGCAGAGGCTGTACGAACACTATGCCAGTCAGGCTGAAAAGCTCGGGTTGGCAAAACCGGGCCAGCAATATGTTGGCGGCGCTTCTGACGCGGCCTGGCCGGCCATGACAGGTGCACCCACTCTGTGCGGTGTAGGACCCTGCGGCGCCGGGGCTCACAGCGACAGTGAGTATATAGAGGTAGCTACATTAACTGAAAGAGCGCTGCTTTTGGCCAGCTGTATTATGGAACTGGATGAATTATAAGCAAAAAGACGAGTCCTGACGGACTCGTCTTTTTTATGCAGGTTTAATTTTTACCAAAAAATATTTCCAGGTCAGTATCTACATCAGTGATTCCGGCAATACCAAAGTTTTCGATCAAGACATTGGCAACATTTGGTGACAGGAAGGCCGGCAGAGTAGGGCCGAGATGAATATTTTTAACGCCCAGGGAAAGCAGTGCCAGAAGAACGATAACGGCCTTTTGTTCATACCAGGCGATATTGTAAACAATAGGCAGCTGATTGATATCATTAAAGCCAAAAACTTCTTTCAGCTTGAGTGCGATCAGCGCCAGCGAATAGGAGTCGTTGCATTGACCTGCGTCTAAAACACGGGGGATGCCGCCGATATCGCCGAGCGGCAGCTTATTATATTTATATTTGGCACAGCCGGCAGTCAGGATAACAGTATCCTGTGGCAGAGCTTTCGCGAAATCTGTATAGTAATTACGTGCCGGGCTGCGTCCGTCACAGCCTGCCATAACAACAAATTTTTTGATGGCTCCGCTTTTGACTGCGTCAACGACTTTATCTGCCAGAGCGAGGACCTGGTGATGTGCAAACCCTCCTACAAGTTCGCCGCTTTCCAGCTGTGTGGGAGGAGGGCACTTTTTAGCGTGTTCAATGATAGCAGAGAAATCTTTTGTTTCCCCGATTTCTCCATCAATATGTTTACAGCCGGAAAAACCTACCGAGCCTGTAGTGTAGATACGATCTTTGTAGCTCTCTTTGGGCGGCACTAGACAATTGGTAGTCAGAAGGATCGGACCATTGAAGGCTTCGAATTCTTCTTTTTGTTTCCACCAGGCGTTGCCGTAGTTGCCTGCAAAATGAGGATATTTCTTGAAAGCCGGATAATAATGTGCCGGCAGCATTTCAGAATGGGTATAAACGTCGACGCCTGTATTAGCAGTCTGTTCCAGCAGCATTTCTAAATCACGCAGGTCGTGTCCGGAAATAAGAATCGCGGGATTGTTTCTGACACCAAGCTCAACTTTTGTGATCTCAGGGTTGCCATAGGTCGAAGTGTTGGCAGTATCAAGCAGTGCCATAACTTTGACGCCGAAGCTGCCTGTTTCCAGGACAAGGGATGTCAGGTCATCGGTACTCAGACTGTCATCTAAGGTTTTTGCTAAAGCTTTCTGCAAAAAGGCATCGATAGCTGTATCGGCGTAACCCAGAACGTTAGCGTGTTTGTTGTAAGCAGCCATACCCTTTAAGCCGTAGAGGGTCAGCTCACGCAGACTGCGTAAGTCTTCATTCCCGGTGTCCAGTACTCCCACCTTGTCAGCTTTTAAGGTCCTTTCTTCTGCGGTACGATATTGCCAAGAAGCGGCATCGCTCAGTCCTGTATCGTCATGGAGCTGTTCAAACAGTTCGTCACGGCTGGATAGAGTTTCATTGATTCTGTCGATAAAACGGTCATCGTCAAAATTAGCGTTAGTGATGGTCATGAACAGGTTAGTAGTGATCAGCCGGTCGATGGCTGCTGGGATTTCTTTGCCTTCAGAGCGCAGGCGGGTTGTTATTTCGGAAAGTCCCTTGGTCACATAAATCAGCAGGTCCTGCAGATTAGCGGTTTCAGGTTTTTTACCGCAGACACCTCCAAACATACAGCCTTTATTGCCGGCTGTTTCCTGACATTGAAAACAAAACATTTTCGGTTCCATAATATCACTCCTTATAATTATGGAGATTTCCTTCTCCGTTATTGTGGTTGCTGCCATAACGGCAGAGCAGACAAATACTTCTTTCATGTTTATGATATTATAATTACAGTTTAAAGTAAGTTGTATTTACAACGGAAAAGAGATTTCTTTATTGCGAAAATAGTTGTTTCTAAATAAAAAACTCCATTCCAGTATAACTGGAATGGAGTTTTAATTTCAGTATAACTGGAATGGAGTTTTAATTTCAGTATAAACTGACGACTGCTTTACATGGTCAAAATTTTCATGATGAACATGGCGATACCGGCATTCAGGAAAGAAATGCTGAGCAGGATCGGATAATGTCTGGAAGGAACGCCGGCAGTGCCCAGCAAACGGCCCAGATATTGGATCTTGGAACCCAAGAGGTAGATAGCGGGGATAACGATGGTAATCGAGCGTTCATCGATACCGCCGTCGTTATAAAGCGCCATGCAGACACCAACAGCGCCGCCCATGGACATGAGCGCACTGAACAGTACCATGATTGCTTCGCCGGGAAGACCCCAGATGGCCATAACAGGAGCGAAGAATTTACCTGCCAGAGTCAGGAGTCCGGTAACGTTTAAGATTTTGATGCAGACATAAGCCATCAAAACGTTAGGGATAATATTATCAATAGCGATGTTCCAGCCTTTGCGGGCACCGCGAACGAAGATATCCATTAAGGAAGGTTTTGCTAATTTTGCGTTAAGTTCCGCCTCTGCCGCAGCTGCAGCGTCTTCGGGAGCGTGGTTGATTTTTTCTTCACTCATGCTTATGCGGCCTCCTTGCAGAATATTTTTACATAGGCGCGCATCATATTAGCGCCGAAAATTTTCATAACAAACAGTACTGCCAGAGGTATGGAAATAGGTACTGTCAAGAATCCAAACAGTGCGGAACCGGAAGAAAGATAATTAGTGATCAGGCCGCCTGCTGTAAACTGGAAAGCACTGAAAATCAAAAGTTCATTATCAGTGATCTGTTTTTCCAAATGTAATTGTCTGGTCATACCTGCGCCGGCGTCAGTGCTTTGCAGTGAAGAAACGAGCGCGATACCGCAGATACCCGGAATACCAAGGATCGGACGCAGAATCGGAGTCATCAGCTTTTGAGCTGCTTTAAGACCGCCGTAATGTTCAACTACTTCAATGAGGCCCATTGCCAGCATAACGCCGGGAGCCAAACCGAAAGCAAACAGGAAGCCGTCGCGTGCACCGCTGCCGCCTTGACCTGAGAATGTTGCTTTAGCGCTTTTCATTGTACCGAATTTACCGTTTAATGTGTCAAAGTCGAAAATATTCAGACCATGACCGGCATTTGCAAACAGACCGGAGAAAATTGCAATGGCGATAACCAAAACAATATATCCGGAGAGCGGAACCTTATTTAAGGTTTCCTTAACTTTGTCCATGTGGGAACCCCTCCTCAAATTATAGATAAGTGCAAGTTTGCCATCCTGATAAGAAACAGAATGTGCTTTACATTATATCTAAAAAACAACTATTTGACAAGGGAAAACTGATAAGTTATCAGTAAAATTTCGCAATATAAAAGAATAAGATTACTCACCCTCGGCCATTTTACGAAGATCTTTGGCTAATGTATCGTCGGTGAGGACATAAAGGAAGTCGCCGGCCCGCAATCTGGTGTCGCCTATGGGGATCAGATCGCTTTCGCCGCGCTTGACGTCCACGAGCAGTGTATGCTCAGGCCAGTTGATTTCTTTGATCAGACGTCCGTCGATAGGACTGCCGCTGCAGACTGCCAGTTCAATGACGTTCCGCTGTCTTTCACAGTGACTGCCGTCATTTTTATTGGCGGACTGCAGACTGCGTGCCAGCAGTTCTTCATAGATCGGTTTGCTGCGGCACAGCTCGGCGGCAATAAAGGCCACGATTGAGGCAATGGACAAGACCAGCATATGCTGGAAGGAGCCGGTCATTTCCATAATAAGGATGATACCGGTGATCGGAGCCCGTACCGAGGCGGAAAAGAAAGCCGCCATAGAGATGACGATGATATTGGAGTAAAAGAAAGGATCAAGAAGCCCTAAAGCGATCATGATATTGCTGATGACACTGCCTGTGAGTGCTCCAATGACAAGCATAGGCAGAAAGAAGCCGCCGGGGACACCGCTGCCGTAGCTGAGCATTGTAAAGATGAATTTACCTGCCAGCAGCAACAGTAAAGCCTGCAGAGTGTAAGGTGTTTTGGCAATATTGTTGATCAATTCGTTGCCGCCGCCCAGCACCTGCGGATAAACAAAACCTAAAATACCGGCGCAGAATAATGCGAAGACTATTTTGCTGAACGGAGTAGGGAAAAGTTTGTAGAAACGGGGAATATTTAAAAGTCCGGCGTTAAAAATTACGCCTGCCAAACCTACGACCAGGCTTAAAAGGGCCACATAGCCGTAATATTCCAGCGGCAGGAAAGGCAGACCGAAAAAATCAAAAATAGTGTCGTTGCCAAAGAAGAAACGTGAAATAACCGTTGCAGTCATTGCGGCAGCCATGGCTGGCAGCAGGACGACGACGGAAAAATTGCGGTGCAGTTCTTCTAAAGCAAAAATAACGCCCGCTAACGGAGCGTTGAAGGCTGCCGCCAAGCCGGCACTGGCGCCGCTTGTAAGCAGGTAACGTTCTTCGAGCCGGGTACGTTTCAGCAGGCGGCTGAGTCCCTGTGCCGTTACGGCGCCGAGCTGGATCGAAGGACCTTCCCGCCCCAGGGAAAGACCGGCTCCGATGCCGATGATACCTGCGAGCAGTTTGACCCAGAGGATTCGCAGCCAGCGCATTTTAATGAAGCCTAAAATAGCGCCTTTGACCTGAGGGATACCGCTGCCGGCAGCCAGAGGTTCATATTTTGTCAGTCTGTCTAAAGTGAAGGCTATTACAGCTAAAGCGATGAACCAAAAAGCGGTCCAATACCAGTCTGTGTTTTTAAGAAAGGTGTAAATATGTTCACGGTTAGTTTCTACCAGATGCAGGGACCAGCGGAAAAAGCTGATGATCAGCCCTGAAAGGATACCGATTATGATACCTTCAATAAACAGCTTCAAACGGAAGCTGCGCCAGTTATTGAGCGCACGGTAGGTATTTATGACTTGATCTTTTGCTAGCATTTTCAGGACTCCTTATAATCACCGCGGCCTTCGGCTATTTCATAGCCGATAGAATGCAGCCGTGCGGCGAGGTCATTCTTGGCTTCGGCGGCTTCTGCTCCGCTACAGAGTTTATTATCATAAAGAAGATAATTTTGGCGGACATCTGCCGGGGAAAGATTGGGCATTACAACATTGGCACCTGCTAAAATACCAAGCTCACGTCCGTTGGGAACGATGGTGCCGAGAGCCGTTGTCGCAGGCAGTAATACCTTGGGAAACATCAGGCGCAGGACGGACAGCAGTGTTAAGGTCTGTTCCAGCGTTCCTGCGGGATAATTTTTAAAGGGTGTAGCATGGTGGGGAATGAAGGGACCGATACCAATCATCTGCGGCTGCAGTTCACGGATAAAGGCCAGGTCTTCGAGCAGATTAGCCATTGTTTGCCAGGGCGAGCCTACCATAAAGCCAGTGCCGACCTGATAACCCAGTTCTTTGAGATCGCGCAGGCAGCGTTTGCGGTTACTCAGTTTGAGTTCTGCCGGGTGCAGTCGTGCATAATGTTCGCTATCTGCTGTTTCGTGGCGCAGCAGATAACGGTCTGCGCCTGCTTTTTTCCAAAGCTGATAGGCTTCACGTCTGCGTTCGCCGATGGAAAGTGTAACGGCACAGTCAGGATAAGCCTGTTTTATGGCGCTGATGATAGCTGCCAGATCTGTGTCGCTGTAGATAAGATCTTCGCCACCCTGCAGAACAAAGGTCCTAAAGCCCAAGGCGTAACCCTGCTCACAGCAGGAAAGGATTTGTTCTTCGGTCAGGCGGTAGCGAACAGCTTCTGTGTTGCTGCGTCGTATTCCGCAGTAATAACAGTCATTTCTGCAGTAATTGGTGAATTCAATCAGCCCGCGAATATAGATTTTATTGCCGAAAACAGCCTGAGCAGTTTGCTGTGCAGCCTGAGCCAGTTCTGCACGGATGACAGCGTCGCTGAAAGCGGCTGCGAGCAAGGTCTGCATTTGTTCCGGCTGCAGCTGGTGTGTGTGCTGCAGTGTGTGTATCAATTGTTTTATATCCATAATATGTGACCTCTAATTAATGATATATGTTTATTATAGCATATGTACAAATGCAGCGAGTAATCGTTGCCAAGGCAATTTATATTTGTTATAATTGTAAAACAATAAGTAATTAATAAAAAATATGAAAGTGAGAATTGAATGGCTTTAAAGGGTATGGATAGTATAGAACTGGAAGAAAATATATATCCGATAGATGCAATCGATCAGGAGCTTGCAGGGAATTTAACTATAGATAAATTATTTGATGTTTACCGCTTCGTGGATATGAGGACACACTTAGTCCACGATTATAATGACGGCAAGATGTGTGAGCCCTGCCGCAAATGTTATGAGCTGTGGAATCGCAGTAAGCCCTGTCCGAATTGTTCATCCGAAAGGGCTGTCCAGCAGAAAAAGCAAATCATGAAAATGGAATATCTGGGAGATAAAAGTATTTTGATCCTTAGTACGCCCTGGGAGCAAGATGGTAAAGAATATGTGCTGGAGCTGGGACGCGATGTGACAAATTCTTTCAGCGTTTATGATGCTACCAGCGAAGACAGCAGTGAGCTGCGGGAACTGATCAGCAGTTACAGTGAACTTGCGGCCCGTGACAGTTTTACGGGCCTTTACAGTAAAGGCCATGCCAACAATCTGCTGCAGGAAATGTTTGCTGTTCAGAAAGAACAGTTAAAGCTGACGCTGGCGCTGATCGATATCGACCATTTTAAAAGTGTCAATGACAGGTTTGGGCATTTATGCGGCGATGAGGTCATTCTTTATGTAGTTGACAAAATAAATGCGCTTAATGAGCAGTGCAGCGGCTGGGCAGCCAGGATCGGCGGCGATGAGTTTTTACTGGCCTGTCCTTTCAGTGATAAAGACTATGTGGAAAGGCTTTGCCTGGAAATGTCGGAAACGATTGCAGGTCATCGTTTTAAAAAGGGGCACAGTGAGTACAGTATAGCAATCAGCTTCGGCGTGGCGGCTTATGACGGACAAGAAACCCTGGAAGAGTTTTTGGAACGTGTCGATATGAAGATGTACGAAGATAAAGCGCAGAAAAAACAGTAAAAGACAGCAGAGAATTTTCTCTGCTGTCTTTTTAAATGGTTTCGCTGATAAAAAGCTGGTTCATCATTTCCTGAGTACCAATGATCCAGAGGATGTCGCCTTTTTGAAAGACAAAGGAGGCATCAGGATTGAGATGCGTATAATTACCACGTTCCAAACCTAAAGCCAGACAATTGACATTGCCGAGGTAAGAACTTTTTTTGAGCGTGGAGCCGCAGAGCGGCGAATGCCTGTCGATCGGCATCGCGTAACAGAAGTAGGCTGTGCCGCCATGCTTTGGATCGGCTAAAAACTGGTGCAGTGTCTGCTGGTTATCAGTAGCCAGCGGCAGAATCTGCATATCATAGGATTGGATTGCCAGTTCAAAATTCTGCAGCTGTCTGGGCGTACCTGTTAAAAGCAGCTGAGAGCCGGCATAGATAGCGGCACTGCCGCTGGGGATAGGCAAGATCTGGCTGCCGTTTTGGATTTCAAGCACGAAAACATTATAACGGCGGTGCAGATTAAGTTCTTTGAGGCTTTTACCGCCGCAGAGTGAAGTCGCTGCTACACGGTAGCGTTTGACATGCAGCTGTTCATCGAGCCAGGCAGGATGGTTGGCGGCGTGTTTTTTCTGTGCTGCCAGAGTTTTGGCATTCAGGTTAATCATAAACTGAGCCTCGATCTGTAAATAGCGTTCCACGAAATACTCTGAGGAATAGATGAATTTTGCCAGAATGCAGGCTGCAGCAAACGCGATAAATTTGCTGAAACCCAGTATACTTGTAAATACGGACAGGATAAAAAACAAACCAACAGCGATCTTAATAAAAAGCAGAAGAAAAATGGGCAGATGATTAGCGGGTTTTTGGAACCACAGACTTGCTATAAGGTCTGTATGTGCAACCCTCTGGAACATGACCGCCATTAAAAATGGCCCCATACACAACAGCAGGATAACTGCGGCAATAATATCAGCTGTATAGCCGTCAAAAAGCCTGTGGCAATATGGAAGTAGCTTACTTTGTCCCAGATAGGCAAGGAAGCTGAGAATTACACAGAAAACTGTGAGGCGGGTAAAGTAACTCTGCAGCAGTTCTTTCCAGGCACTGCGCTGCTCGTCGCTGGCGGGAGCTTCATCAGGCTGAGGTAAAAGCCGCAGCAGTCTTGCGGGAAGATTACGCAGAAGCCAGCCGGATACTTTATCGGCGTGGCGCAGGATTGAAGGCGTAAGAAAAATACTGATAACTGAAACAGCTACGAAAACAGGATATAAAAAATCGCTGGTGACTTTGAGGGCAGCGCCGATAGAGGCTACGATAAAGGTTATTTCACCCAGCTGCGTCAAACTGAAGCCGCAGCGCAGCGCTGTCTGTAGGTCTTTGCCTGCCAGAAGGACGCCCAGTGATGAAAAAATAGTTTTGCCGATGATCAAAGCTGCTGTAAGTACAGCGATCGGCAGCGCATATTTAATGATCAGAGCGGGGTCTACCATCATTCCGACAGAAACGAAAAAGATCCCGGAAAAAAGATCTTTGACCGGCGTCAAAAGTTTTTTTGTGGTTTCTGTAAAAGCCGTACCGGAAAGCAGTGAACCCATAAGGAAGGCGCCTAATGCCGACGAAAAACCCATTTTAGTTGCCAGGACTACCATGCTCAGGCAAAGGCCCAGCGAAAAAATGAGCAGTGTTTCGGAAGTCAGATAGCGGCTGACTTTGCGGAAGAAGGTAGGCAGGAAGAAAATACCGCAGACAAAGCAGATAATGAGAAAAAAGGCCAGCTCGCCGATACTGCCGAGCATTTCTGTACCGGAAATGGCAGCGCCTGCCGCGGCGATGGTTGAGAGCATGACCATCATAATGATACCGGAAATATCTTCCAATACCAGGATACCGAAGGTAAATTGCGTGAAGCGTTCTTTCAAGAGTCCCAGCTCTTCAAAGGTTTTACTGACGACTGCTGTAGAAGACATGGTAAGCATAGCTCCGGCAAAGAGACTGTCAATAGGCTGCCAGCCAAGCAGTCTGGCACAGGCATAGCCAAGCAGCGTGATGCCTGCCAGTTCTGTGACAGCGGCGATCAGCGCTGTGCCGCCGATACTTTTGATTTTGGCAAAATTGAAATCAAGTCCCAGGCTGAACAAAATAAAAATAACGCCGATGTCCGACCAGACTGTAATATTGGCTGTATCGACTACATTCGGCAGCAGGTTAAAATGCGGGCTGGCAAAGAAGCCTGCCAAAATATAGCCTAAAACCAAAGGCTGATTGAATTTTTTGCAGAAAATGGTAACTATACCGGCAAGTACAAGGATAAAAGCAAGGTCTTCGATAAGAGGAGCAAGTTCGGACAATGTAGCAACTCCTTTATAAATATCAGTTTAAACAGATATTTTTGCTGGAAATTTTAAAAATATTACTAAAATGAATTATACACTGTTGCCGGTGGTTTGAGAAGCAGTGTTTATTCGGATAAAAAAAGCGTCCGCTTCTTTTAAGAAACGGACGCTTGCTTAATTTTTATCTCTCTGTAATATTAAGCTTGAGATGATACGGATTCTTCTTCTTCGGCAGGAGCATATTTGGGATTGAGGAAGTTGACAAAGATCCAGGCCAGCAGTGCGCCTGATATATTATGCCAAGCTGAGAAAATAGCTCCAGGAACGGTAGCCATAGGCATGGAAGTAAAATGAGTTTTAGCCAGGCCTGTAGCCAGACCGGAATTCTGCATACCTACTTCAACTGAAAGCGCAATGGCTTTTTTCCAGCTCATGCCGGTGATCCGGGCTAAAATAAAGCCTAACAGATAACCCAGGCAGTTGTGGCAGATGACGACCAGCAGAATGATACCGGAGGTTTTGACGATGTTGTCACGGCTGACGGCGATAACGCCGGCAATGATAAGGGAGATAGCGATAGCCGAAACAGCAGGCAGATAATCGGTAGCCTGTTCAGCAAGTTTAGGCAGCAGCGCTTTAACAGCCAGACCAAGACAGATCGGTATAATAACGATTTGAATGATGCTCCAGAACATTCCCAGCGGGTCAAAAGCGATTTTCTGTCCGATAAGCTGATAGGTGATGAGCGGAGTAAGAATCGGTGAAAGCAGTGTGGAAACACTGGTCATAGTTACAGATAAGGCCAAGTCGCCTTTGGACATGAAGGTAATGACGTTGGAGGAAGTTCCGCCAGGGCAGGTTCCAACTAAAACTACGCCGGCAGTTAGAGCCGGGTCTAAATTAAAGGCCATAGCCAGTAAAAAAGCCAGCGAAGGCATGATAAGATACTGGGCGCAGACACCGACAAAAACATCGACAGGCCGCTTTAAAACTAAAGCAAAATCACGGAGATTGAGTGTGGTGCCCATACCGAACATAATAACGCCCAATAAGGTACTCAAAACCGGGATGCCGCCGATATTACCGACTACCCATTTAAAGCTGTCGGGTACGGTCATGCCCAGGATAAGAAATACAACGGCGATGATACCAAAGTATTTGCCTATCAGATGACAAAACGTTTTCATTGTGTAAAACCTCTTTCCCTTGAATAAAAATAAAATATATCAGATCAACACCTTATGGTGTAGATTTTTGTCTGCGGAAAACAGCGGAGGTTTGCATATTTTTATTAATACTTCCAAATATTATAACAAAAAAATTTTAAAGTTAAAAGGCTAAAGATAAAGTTTCGGGAAATATTGCCTTATGCTATAATAAAAACAGCGTATTGGAAAAGGAGTAAAAGCATTGTATACTATCAGGACCGATTACCGTGACGAAACAGTTATTGAGAAATCGCGGTTCATTTGCACGTTGAAAAAAGTAAGCAGTGAAACAGAAGCGCAGGATTTCATCAAGGCTGTAAAAAAAGAGTTTTGGGATGCTACGCATAATTGTTCTGCTTATATTATTGATGAGCTGGCGCAAAGATCGAGTGATGACGGCGAACCGTCAGGAACGGCAGGACTGCCGATGCTTGAAGTGCTGCGGAAAAATCAGCTGAGCGGCGTTGCGGCGGTAGTGACAAGGTATTTCGGCGGGATCAAGCTTGGTGCAGGCGGGTTAGTGCGCGCGTATACTGGCAGCGTGTCCAAAGCTGTTCAAAGCTGCGGCCTGGCACGGAAGATTTTAATGGGCACTTTTGCTTTAAGTGCGGACGCGGCGGACGCAGGAAAACTTCTGAATATTATCTATCAGCAGCAGCTTTTTACAGTGGCGTCGGTAGAATATGGTCAGCAGGCCAGGATTTTGCTGTATATGAAACAAGAGCAGCAGGATGAGGCGGAGCGGTGGCTGACTGAGGCGCTTAATACGGCAACGCAGCTGGAACAGGTCGGCAGCGAATATGTAGAGGTACCTGCCGAGAGAGAAAAGTAATAACAGGTCTGATTATGAAGGAGAGAGAAAATGGAGTTTTTAGAGAGTTTTGTTGCTTTTACCAATGATATTTTATGGTCATATGTTCTGATTGTGATGCTGGTAGGTCTGGGGATCTGGTTTTCATTGCGGACACGATTTGTACAGGTGCGCTGCCTGAAGGAAATGGTACGTCTTTTGAAGGAAGGCGTTGGACAGAAGACTGAACATAACCATATTTCTTCCTTCCAGGCATTTTGTGTCAGCACTGCTTCCCGTGTTGGTGTTGGTAATATTGCCGGCATTGCGATCGCTATCGTCAGCGGTGGTCCCGGAGCGATTTTCTGGATGTGGATCATCGCCATTTTAGGTTCGGCTACGGGCTTTATTGAAAGCACGCTGGCGCAAATTTACAAAGTTCCGCGTGAAGGCGGCGGTTACCGCGGCGGACCTGCTTATTATATTAAGAACGTACTGGGAAACAAACCAATGGCGGCCTTGTTTGCCGTTTTGATCAGTGTGACCTTCGGTTTGATTTTTAATTCGGTACAGGCGAATACGATCACAATTTCCCTGCAGGCTGCCTTTGGACTGGATCGTTTCGTGATGGGCTGTATAATTGCCGCTTTGACCGGTATTGTCATTTTCGGCGGCGTGGCGCGTATTGCGAAGGTCGCTGAATGGATGGTGCCGATTATGGCCGGTTTGTATCTTTTAATAGCTTTAGGCGTGACCTTGATGAATATAGAGAAACTGCCGCAGGTTTTCAACGCTATCTTCAGTTCGGCCTTTGATCTGCAGGCTGTTGCCGGCGGCGGTATGGGTGCGGCACTGATGACCGGTATAAAGCGCGGCCTGTTCTCAAACGAGGCTGGTATGGGCAGTGTGCCGAATGCTGCTGCTACTGCCAGTGCTTCGCATCCCGTAAAACAGGGCCTGATCCAGGCTTTTGGAGTTTTTGTTGATACTTTACTGGTATGCTCGGCTTCAGCTTTTATCGTGCTGTTGTCCGATGGTTATACTGAAGGTAAGCTGACCGGTATCGAATTGGTGCAGCAATCCTTGTCACAGCATTTAGGACCATGGGCGCCGAGTTTTCTGGCAGGAATGATCTGCCTGTTTGCGTTCAGTTCTATTGTAGGCAATTATTATTATGGTGAGATCAACATCGGGTTTATCAGTAAAAATTATATGACGCTGATGTTGTTCCGTGTTTTCGTAGTGGGTATGGTACTGTTTGGCAGTGTGGCTAAAGTTGCCCTGGTATGGGATCTGGCCGATCTGTTTATGGCGCTGATGGCGATAACGAATTTAGTGGCGATCGCGATTTTAGGCAAGTATGCTTATATTGCTTTGCATGATTATATGGATCAAAAACGTGCCGGTATCGTAGAGCCGGAGTTCGATCCGGCGATCTTGCCAAGCCAGCGTGGTATTGAGGTGTGGAAAAAAGAATAACTATAATAATGAAAAAAGGACGAGCACATGCTCGTCCTTTTTGTTTGTGTGCTTACAGCATTTTCTTTAATTCTGCGGTATTTTCGACAATCGTGACGTCGTGGGTACGCATTTCTTCGAGTGCCGCCGCAACTGTATCGGGAGCGATTCCGCGGCAGGCAGCAAGGTTCAGGATGACCTCGAAACCTGCGGCACGTAATTGCAAAACAGTATTTTTTACGCAGTAGTCAGTAGCCAGGCCGCCGCAGATCACTGTAGTGATGCCATGTTCACGCAGATACTCGATCGCGCCGGTAGAAAGTGTGTTGGCTAAATCATGGTAACAGGCCCCATAGGGATGTTTGTCGATTTCAATACCTTTGTAGACCTGAAAGTCGTAGTTCTTAGGATCAAGACCAGTAATAAATTCAAAACCTTTGGTCCCAACAATGGCATGAGCCGGCCAGTATACATCGACATCGGGGTAGCCGCTGACGGGACTGAGCACAGGATGTCCGTTACCTGCGATCCAGACTGCCTGAGGGGAATGGGCGTCACGCGAGCCGATACGCAGCGATGCTAGAGCTGCCTGGGCATTCAGTTCCTCAACGATCTGGTCGCCTTCGGCAACCGGAAGTTCGTCCGGACAGACAGGAGTAAAGGTATTTTGAGCGTCGATATCGAACGCGGCGATTTTATTTTGGGCGGGTAATTTAGTAAGCATGGCAAAATCCTCCTTAAAAAAGATGCTTGTTAACAGTATTATACTCTATTTTGGCAGGTGATTATAGAGCTTCTTTAAATTGCAGGTAATTGACTGTGTGCTTGACAAGGTTTTTAAATCAGAGTAAGATATGAATATGAATTTCAATTTCAAATTAGGGAGTGCTTTATGAAAAAACGTAATCCTTATAAAACAGCTCAGCAGGAAGCGATGCTGCAATATTTTTTAGAGGATAAACATAATTTTTTAACTGTCAAAGATTTGCTGAGCAGCCTGCAAAAATTGCAGATCGACATCGGTCAGACGACGGTGTACCGTTTTCTGGAGCGGCAGGCTTTGGAAGGATCTGTCATTAAAATCCAGCCGGTTGATGGATCGGGAACGCAGTATTGGCGTCTGCCCTGTCCGCAGGCTGATTTAAGAGGGAAGCTGGTGTGCCTGAAATGCAGAAAAGTCATTCCTCTGAGCTGTGAGCACTTAGATATGTTTTCAGAGCATGTACTGCATAAGCATAAATTTAATTTAAGCCTGCAGCACAGCATTTTATATGGTTATTGTGAAGATTGTGATAACTGAGCAGTCTGAGGAAAGAGGTGATAAAGAGTAAAAATAAGGTTGGTGCGTTCTGGCAAGGGCTCACCGGGGAGAAGTGAAGCGGCTTACTGCTTAATAATAAATTTTAGCTGCGGTAATTTGTAGGAGGTAAGAATGAAGAAGTTTTTAGTTGTAATATTGGGTATGGTTTTACTGGCGGCAGTCGGCTGCGGCAGCGAACAAAAACAGGCTGATGGCAAGCTGCCGGTAGTGGCAAGCTTTTATCCTATGGCTGATTTTACCAGACAGATCGGCGGAGATCTACTGCAGGTCGATACATTGATCGCTGACGGTGTGGAACCGCATGACTGGGAACCGACAGCCAAGGATTTAACAAAATTAGGCAATGCCAGGCTTTTTGTTTATAACGGCGGGGTCGAGAACTGGGCCCGGCCTGCTTTAGAAGCTGTAAAGGACAAGCAGGTAGCCAGTGTGGAGGCCGGCAAAGGGCTGTTTGACGAAAAAGCTACTCATGTAGATCCGCATGTCTGGCTGAGTCCGAGAAAAGCTGTATTGGAAGTTGCTGCAATAACGGCTGCTTTGGTGCAGGCTGATCCTGAACATGCTGCTGTTTATAAAAAGAACAGCGAAGCCTATCAGGAAAAACTGCTGCAGCTTGACCAGCGTTTGACAGAGCTGGCGGCTAAAGCACCGCAAAAGCTGTTTGTCACGACTCATGCCGCCTTTGGTCATCTGGCTGAAGATTATGGTCTGCAGCAGGTAGCGATCATGGGTATTTCTCCTGATGCGGAACCAACTCCGGCTGATTTGAAAAATCTGATCAGTACGATCAAAGACAATCAGGTAAAATATGTTTTCTTTGAAACTCTCGTCAGTCCCAGGATCGCTCAAACTGTTGCGGAAGCCTCCGGAGCTGAAACGCTGGTGCTTGATCCGCTGGAAGGTTTGAGTGAAGCAGGCAGAAACAACGGCGACGATTATTTAAAAATCATGACGCGGAATATCGACAATCTGGAGTTGGCATTGGGCGTTAAATAAACGGTGGATCTATGGAAAATATCATTAAAATAAACAAATTAGGCTATAATTATGGCGAAGGCTGGATTCTGCACGATCTTTCGGTGGAGATTGCCCAGGGAGATTTTGTTGCCGTTATTGGCCCTAACGGGGCAGGGAAAAGTACGCTGCTGCGTCTTTTAGCAGGCATTCTGCAGCCGACTTCCGGCGAGATAGAGCTGTACGGAACGCCGCTGCCGCAATTCAAGGCCTGGGAAAAAATCGGTTATGTACCGCAGAATCCTGCTAAACAGCATCGCGATTTCCCAATCAGTGTCAAAGAGGTTATCGGTCTGGGCCTTTTGTGTGGCAGCAGTATGTTTCAGAAAATTTCCCGGGCTGGCAAAGCCAGAGTGGAAACGATGCTGGAACGGTTTTATCTTCAAGAGCTTGCGCATCGTAAAATAGGTGAGTTATCAGGCGGTCAGCAGCAGCGTGTCTTTTTGGCACGCGCTATGGTGCGGCAGCCTGAACTGCTGCTTTTGGACGAGCCTGCTACCGGAGTCGATCCGGATGCGAAAATCGAACTGTACAGAATGCTCAGGGATATCAACCGTGAGCTGGGTGTGACGATCGTGATGGTATCGCATGATTTGGAGCTGGCAGCCGAAGTGGCGCATAATGCTTTGTGCCTTGACCACGATGTCTGCTTCTGGGGCGACGTACAGCAGGCGCTGGTGCATCGTCATAAGCACGGTTACTTTTACAGATAGAAGGTACTTATATGTTGGAAATGTTTGAAACAGAATTTATGCAGCGCGCCTGGCTGGCCGGTTTGATCGTGGCAGTGATCTGCCCGTTGATCGGCAGTTTTTTAGTGCTGCGGCGGCAGTCGATGATCGGTGACGGCCTGGGACATATCGCCTTCGCCGGTGTAGCGGGCGGAGCGCTGATGGGCTGGCAGCCCGTTTTGAGCGCAGCAGCGGTCACTGTGCTTGGGGCGCTCGTGATAGAATGGGTACGGACCAGGCTGGCGGCCTTTTCAGAGATGATTTTAGCAATTTTCTTTTACAGTGGTATCGGGCTGGCAGTTGTTTTTACAAGTATGAACCGTATGGGCGGTTTTAATTTAAGCAGTATTTTATTCGGCAGTCTGATGACGATCAGCAGCAGCGATTTATGGATAGTGGCCGGCCTGGGGATTTTTGCCTGTATTTTTGTGGTACTTTTTTACCGGCCGCTGCAGTATCTGACCTTTGATGAAACATCGGCACGGGTGGCAGGCTTGCCTGCTGACCGACTCAATATGTGGCTGGCGGTGCTGACGGCGCTGACAGTTGCGCTTTCGATGCGTATCGTAGGCCTGCTGCTGGTTTCCGCTATGATGGTGATACCGGTAGCCTGCGCACTGCAGACGGCACGCAGCTTTGCCGGGACGATTTACGGCGGTATTGCTTATGGGCTCGTTATCGTTTCAGGCGGACTGACCTTATCTTATTATGCTAATTTAGCGCCGGGCGGCACTATTGTACTGACTGGTACCTGTATATTTATTTTGAGCTGTTTATTTGGCAGACATTTTTATCAGAAACCGCAGGCACAGGAGAACCTGACGGCAGAATGCAAGATCTGCCGCTGCAGGAAGGAGGAGCAGACGGATGCAAGTTGATCTGCATATCCACAGTACCGCTTCTGACGGTACCTGGACTCCGCCGGAAGTCGTTGCAGCGGCGCTTGCAGCAGGGCTGGGAGCTATTGCTGTTACCGATCATGACAGCGTGGCCAATGTGGCGGCGACACATGAGCTGGCCGTCGCAGCAGGATTAAAATTTATTCCCGGTGCGGAGATCTGTTCGACGAAAGACGATTTCTGTTTTCATATCCTGGGTTATGGTATCGATGTCACAAACAAACAGCTGATGGATTTATTGGAGCATAATGAGCGGCTTTTGAACAGCAAGGATGATGAAAGCATAAAAATGTTGATCGAACGAGGCTGGCCGCTGGATTTTGAAGAGTTTTTGCGGTATGATTATGATAGAAGACGCGGAGGCTGGAAAGCCCTGGCTTTCTTGCAGGATAAAGGGCTCTGCGGCGATGTCAATGATTTTTTCAGCAGGATTTTTACCAAAGAACATGATCTTGGTTTTCCGGTTTTTCCTTCGATCAAAGAAGTTGTGGATGCCATCCATGCTGCCGGCGGCGTAGCTTTATGCGCGCATGCAGCCAGCAGTTTTCATGGGCCGGGGCTGGCAGCGACACTGCTGGAATTGGCGAAGGAGGATTTTGATGGGTTTGAATGTTACCATTCGGGACACAGCAGGGAAGATACTGCGGCACTGCTCACTTATTGCCGTCAGCATCAGCTTCTTGTCAGCGGCGGCAGCGACTGCCACGGCAGTTTTGTGCCGTCACGTGCGCTGGGCCGGCCTGTTATCGACAGCAGCGACCTGAATTTACCGGGATTGTTATAAGGGAGGAATGGAATATGACGAAGGCAAAAGTTTATTTTTCGGATATGCGTACCAGATATGGCGGGTTGAGTTTACCGCAGAAGCTGGGTAAGCTGATCGAAGCAGCCGGGATCGGAGATATTGATTTTCAGAATAAATTTGCGGCGATCAAGATCCACTTCGGCGAACCGGGCAATCTTTCTTTTCTGCGCCCCAATTATGCCAAAGTAGTTGTTGATACCGTTGCCGCACAAGGAGGACGTCCGTTTCTGACAGACTGCAACACTTTATATGTAGGCCGTCGTAAGCATGCGCTGGAGCATATTACAGCTGCTTACGAAAATGGTTTCAGTCCTTTTTCAACAGGCTGTCACATTATTATTGCCGACGGCTTGAAGGGTACTGACGAAGCTTATGTAACTGTGCCGGGCGGCGAATTGGTGCAAGAAGCGAAAATAGGCAAAGCATTGATGGATGCGGATATCGTGATTTCCCTGAACCATTTTAAAGGTCACGAAGCTACTGGTTTCGGCGGCGCTATTAAAAATATCGGTATGGGCGGCGGTTCTCGTGCCGGCAAAATGGAAATGCACCATGACGGCAAACCGCATATCAGTGAACGCAAATGTATCGGCTGCGGTGCCTGCGTGCGGATCTGTGCGCATGGTGCGCCGATCATCGAAAATAAAAAAGCGCATATCGATCTGGATAAATGTGTTGGCTGCGGACGTTGTATCGGTGCCTGTCCGATGGACGCGGTGAAGCCGCCCGCTGATGGTTCCAGTATGGAAGCGCTAAATAAAAAAATGGCGGAATATGCCTGGGCTATTTTGCACGGCAGGCCGCATTTTCATATCAGCCTGATCGTTGACGTATCTCCTTACTGTGATTGTCATGCGGAAAATGACGCACCTGTAGTGCCTAATATCGGTATGCTGGCATCTTTTGACCCGGTGGCGCTGGATCAGGCCTGTGCAGATCTGGTCAACGCAGCGCCGGTCATGGCGAACTCACTGCTGGACGATCATTTAAAAGCTGATCCGGAAGGCTGTCAGGGACATGATCATTTCCATAACCTGACACCGGAATCTGAATGGAAGACCTGTCTTGCTCATGCCGAAAAGCTGGGTATGGGAACACGCGCGTATGAACTGGTAACAGTAAAATAAAAGGAGCTGACAGTATGATTGTTACGACCACACCTGCTGTAGAAGGCAGAAAAATCGTTGCTTATAAAGGTATTGTTTTTGGGGAAGTAGTTTCCGGCGTCAATTTTATCAAGGATATGTTTTCCAGCATTACGGATATGATCGGCGGCCGCAGCGGAACCTATGAAAAGGAACTGCAGGAAGCACGTGAAAAAGCGCTGGCGGAAATGTCTGAGCGCGCCGCTAAATTGGGCGCCGATGCCGTAGTCGGTGTCGATGTGGATTATGAAGTGCTGGGCGAAACTAACGGTATGCTGATGGTCAGCGTTTCCGGAACCGCAGTTAAACTGGACTAAGAGCATATAACTAAAACCGTGAAGTGGTACTTGAAAGTTGGATAATTAAATAGAGCTCAATGCTATCAGGGCCTGTTGTCTGTATTTTACAGACAGCAGGCCCTTTAAGTTTTTTTGTGTGTTTTGATAACAATTGAATCGAAAATTTGTGCAAGACCATAAAAAGTTTGAAATACACCAACGTAAATGTCTTGCGGGGGGGTACAGATGTGATAATATATCATAAGAGATACAAAATAATTAAAAAATATTAAATAAAACGGCTGTTTTGTATCTGGAAATTCAAGACCTATATCAGAAATTTTTATTTGATCTTAAATGATCAAGAATAGGGGATGGTGCTGAATTTTAGGGTGTATGGACAGATATTGAATCATTTTGCCTGTGTTGAAATTTATTGAAGAAGGTGTAGAAAATGTTGGTTAAAACTAAGAAAAATTTGGCACTAAAAATAACACTGGGATTAGTATTAGCTTTGCCGGTAGGAACAGCTTTAGCGGCGGATACAGCGACAATTGTTGATTACGATACTCTTACTGTGAAGCCAAATGCGGAATTTATATACCACGGCGAGGGCGATAAGAAAGCAGATTTTACTGCTGCAGATATTAAACGCAGTGAAACGCAATGTGTATATGGAATTTTTGTTGGGGATAAAGCCGTTTTGAATGCGGCATCAGAAAATATAAACATATCGGTTACTAATACGGAAGGTGAAGCAAGAGCAGTATATGCGGGGGCTTTCACTGATAAAGACAAGCATGTTATAAATGGCGGGACATTAAACCTTGGTGATGATACAACTAAAAATGTCACGGTGAAGGTTGACGCGAAAAAAGATGCTCTGGGGCTGAATGCAATACGTTCAACGAACAACAGTGAGGTTGAACCGGGCATTATTAATGTCAAAGGTGAAAATGTAAGTATTGAAGCCAATTCGGCGGAAGGATTAGCTGTTGGTATTTGGGCACAAAATAATAAGACTGTAAATGATGGCAATCCGTCCACTGTGAAAATAGATGCTGATAACACATATATTAACGTAACTTCTGGTAATAAAGTGCCAACCGCAGGGGAATATAATAATATCGGCATTGTTAATTATAGCGGTGCTAAAGTAATTATTAACGGTAATTTAACAGTAGAGTCAGGAACTTTTTTGAGCACTCGCGGCGGTGCAACAACAGAGATCAATAAAGATGGCAAGGGCACAGTTAAAATCAACGGAGATATTAATTTTAACTATGACCAACCGACATCAGGAACATCGGTAGATGCAATTGTTGATTTAAATTTAACAACACAAGACTCTGTCTTTAACGGCAATATCTTTGTTAACGGTAATCCTTATCCGCCAGACGGGAAAAAAGAGGTTGGCGGCATGACCTTAGGACTTGCCAACGGTGCACAATGGAATACTGATGAGAACAGCTTTGTTAATAAACTAAATTTTAACGATGGTATTATTAATGTGAATGGCGGTGAGGGGCAGGAAGTTAAACTTGGTGACATTAATGGCAGTGGAGGCACTGTAAATATGTTAACGAGCTCCGATTTAAAAACCGCCAAATTATCAATTGGTACGATAGAATCTGATGCTGTAAATAAAATCGATCTCAAAGCCAAAGCGGTGGCCGGTCCTAAACTTACAATTAATTACACTGGTATCACCGCCGACGATGTTAACAATGTGGCTGATGATTTAGGGGGTTTGGCTAAAAATATTAGTGTTGCGGAAGGTACTAATACTGGTCTTACAGCTACAGCTAATGTAGCAGAAGGTTTGTTAAAGGGTTCAGTAAGCGCTGATCTGGATACTGCCGCCAGCGGCAGTACGGTCAAGGTTGACAGCGTCAAACAAAATAAGGAAAGTTCTACTATGACTTCTATGCGCAATATTGCCAGTGTGGCGATCGTTTCATGGCGGCAGGAGGACAGCACGCTGAGCCAGCGGTTAGGAGAATTGCGTAACAGCGAGGGAGGCCAAGGCATTTGGGCACGTATGAACCGCGGTGAATTTGAATACAGCGGTGCTTATAAAAATCAGTACAATTTTTTCCAGCTGGGTTATGATAAAGCAGTCGGCAGCTGGCATTATGGTGCGGCAATAAGCCATAACGACGGAAAAACTACTTACGATAGCGGTAAAGGTGAAAACAAGAGCACCTCCCTGTCACTTTATGGAACCTGGCTGGGTGACAGAGGACATTATACTGATATTGTTTTAAAACAGGGTCGTTTATCCAACGAATACGATAATTATGCGGCAGCAGGGCATACTCATGGAGATTATGATGCTTGGGGAACTTCTTTGAGCGGTGAATATGGTATGAAGGTAGGCCTCGATAACGGCTGGTATGTAACGCCGCAGGCTCAGCTGACCTTGATGCGTATCGGCGGTGAGGATTATACTACTAATAACGGTATCAAAGTCAACCAGGATACACTGGAGAGCTGCGTTGGACGAGTGGGCTTTGAAATGGGTAAAACTATCAGCGATAAAGGCAGCATTTATGCCAAAGCTTCATTGCTGCATGAATTTGCAGGTAATGCCGATACTTATCTGAACCTGAATAGTATCAGCAACAGCTACAGTCAGGATATTGGCGGCACCTGGTATGAAGCAGGCCTGGGCTTCAACTTCAAAACTACGGACAACAGTTATGTTTATGCTGATGTAGTTAAAACATTTGGCGATGATATTAAAACTCCTTGGCAGTGGAATGTGGGTGCTCGCTGGAGTTTCTAAGCAGTATTGAAATCTGAACAGAAGAGAGATAAAAAAGCACCGCCTGAAAGCGGTGCTTTTTTATTTCTCTGTTTTTCTCATGGGCTTCGCTTTTGGTATTTTGGGCGCGGTCAGTTCAAAGCTGTGGGCGATCATGGCAAATAATTCGCCTTTGGGTACACTGTTTACTTCGACGGTGTTCCAATGTTCTTTGTTCATATGCCAGGCCGGGTAAACGCCTTTGTAAGTACGGCGCAGAAATTCGGATCTGACAGGATCACATTTCAGATTTATGCAGAGCTTGCCTTGAAGATGCATAATACAGGCAAACCATTTACCACCGGATGGATGGCGCATAATAGTGAGATCGTTATCGGCAAAGGGATAATCTTCGACAGCATTAGGATAAGTAAGGCAATGAGCGATCAAGGTTTGTTTTTCCATGGCAGATACCTCGCTTTCGTCAGGCGGCATTAATTTTATCATAATTATATAACAAAAAAGCCGACCTAGCAGTCGGCTTTTTATTTTGTGATATGCTAATTATTTCCCTGTCAGTCTTTTGATGATTTCCTGATAGGCTTCTTCGACGCTGCCCATATCACGGCGGAAACGGTCTTTGTCTAGTTTTTCGTTAGTATCCCAGTCCCATAAACGGCTGGTATCAGGTGTGATCTCGTCGGCGAGGATCACTTTTCCGTCTGCATCGACGCCAAATTCCATTTTGAAGTCGATCAGGCGTACTTTACGTTCAGCCAGAAAGGCTTTTAAGATTTCGTTGATCTTCAGGGCGCAGGCTTTGATTTCTGCAACCTGTGCATCGGTTGCCAAACCAAAAGCTTCGGCATAATCAGCGTTGATCATCGGATCGCCAAGGTCGTCGTTTTTATAGTAAAATTCTACGATAGGGCGTTTCATAACATAGCCTTCTTCGACGCCCATTTTTTTGGCTAGGCTGCCGGCGGCGATGTTACGGGTAACTACTTCCATGGGGATGATACTGACTTTTTTACACAGCGCTTCACGATCGCTGAGCTTTTTGATCTGATGATGGGGGATGCCGTGCTTGGCAAGCAGGTCAAAGAAAAAGCTGGTGATCGTATTATTCATAATGCCTTTATCTGCGATAGTGCCTTTTTTGAGGCCGTTCATGGCGGTAGCGTCATCTTTATAATAGATGATTACTTCATTGGGGTTCTCGGTTTCAAAAACTTTTTTGGCTTTGCCTTCATACAACATTTTTGCCATTGTCTGTAACCTGCTTTCTTTTAAATAAATTTATTAGTAGAGCCGGCGAATGTAAGGCACTCGTCGCCTGCTAAATCGCAAGTGTTGATATTGGTAGATGGATTTTTTACATTGTTAGTTTAGCTTGTTTGCTTTTCATTGTCAATGATTTTTCGGAACATTTAATATAAAAAATAGTAAAAAAAGGCGTTTTTATGCTAAAAATCCGAACATTTAAATAAAAATGTGGAAAAATATTTGCTAAAACTCTTTACAAATCCTGAAAAGTGATTTATAATCACAGCATAAGCAACAGCGAAGTTGCGGGCCAAGGCCTGAGTTCGCCGTTGCTTTTTGTTTTATTCTGTTTAGTTTCAGTGAGGGGGAGAAAATTATGAGCAATGTACCGAAAATGTTTGGCAGCCTGGTATTTAATGAAACGGTTATGAAAGACCGTTTGCCAACGGCTACCTACAAGACTTTCAAAAGCGCTGTCTTAAAAGGCGAAGCGCTGGATCTGCCGATTGCCAACATCATCGCCAATGCGATGAAAGACTGGGCGCTGGAACATGGCGCGACCCATTTTACCCATTGGTTCCAGCCGATGACCGGTATTACTGCCGAAAAGCATGAAAGTTTTATCGCTCCGACGGCAGACGGCCGCGTTATTATGGATTTCTCCGGGAAAGAACTGATCCAGGGCGAGCCTGATGCTTCCAGCTTTCCTTCGGGCGGTCTGCGCGCTACTTTTGAAGCCCGCGGCTACACTGCTTGGGACCCTACCTCTTATGCGTTTATCAAGGATGGCTGTTTATGTATCCCGACTGCGTTTTGCTCCTATACCGGCGAAGTATTGGATAAAAAAGCGCCGCTGCTGCGCTCGATGTGCTGTGTCGACCAGGCTGCCAGACGTATACTGACGCTGTTCGGGCAGGCGACCGAGAAGGTTGTGACTACTGTCGGGCCGGAGCAGGAATATTTCCTCGTCGATAAGGAGATGTGGGAGCAGCGTAAGGATCTGGTATATACGGGGCGTACACTGTTCGGAGCCAAGGTTCCGAAAGGGCAGGAGATGGAAGACCATTATTTTGGCATCATCAAGCCGCGCGTCCTGGCTTTTATGAAGGAGCTGGATGAGGAGCTGTGGAAGCTGGGCGTGCTTGCTAAAACGGAGCATAACGAAGTTGCTCCGGCCCAGCATGAGCTGGCACCTATTTTTACTACTACTAACGTAGCTTCTGATCATAATCAGCTGACAATGGAATTTATGAAGCGCGTTGCCCTGCGTCACGGACTGGTATGCCTGCTGCACGAGAAACCCTTTGCTGGCGTTAATGGCAGCGGTAAGCATAATAACTGGTCTATTGCGACTACTGAAGGCGATAATTTACTGAATCCCGGTAAAGAACCACATAAAAATACCCGTTTCTTACTGTTTCTCGCAGCTATCATCAAAGCTGTTGATGAATATCAGGATCTGCTGCGCGTAAGTGTGGCCAGCGCCGGTAACGATCATCGTCTCGGCGCGAACGAAGCGCCTCCTGCGATAGTATCTGTTTTCCTGGGGACGGAGCTGACCAATATTCTGGAAGCTATCGAAAAAGGGAAGCAGTACAATCCTGACGCGGCGGCGTTATTGAAATTGAGCGGCGATGTTATCCCGGCACTGACCAAGGATAATACGGACAGAAACCGTACGTCTCCGTTCGCTTTCACCGGCAACAAGTTCGAGTTCAGAATGCTGGGCAGCGAGTTTTCTATCGCCGGCCCTAATATCGTTCTCAATACTATCGTTGCCGAAGCTTTGAATCAATTCGCAGACAAATTAGAAAAAGCAGCCGATAAAGATGCTGCCATGAAGAAATTGATCAAAGAAACCATCGTCAAGCATAAACGTATCGTGTTCAACGGTGACGGTTATACGGACGCATGGGTAGAAGAGGCCAAATCGAGGGGGCTTCTTAATCTTAAATCCACACCGGAAGCGCTGCCTTACATGGAAGCGGAAAAAAATATCGAATTGTTTGTTAAACACGGTATTTTTACAGCGGCCGAGGTGCGTTCCCGGGTGGAGATCATGCTGGAAAAATATGCCAAAACGATCAATATCGAAGCCTTGACGATGCTGGATATGCTGTATAAGGATATCCTGCCGGCGGCAGCGGCTTATACTAATGACCTGCTGGGCAATGCTGCGGCCAAAAAGGACCTGGGGATCAAAAACTGCTTTGAAGCTGATCTGGCGGCGAAGATTTCCGAGTTGACCGCTAAAATGTATAACAGCGGTGAAAAGCTGGCCAAAGCGCTGAAAGGTGCTGAAAAATGCGTTGATATGAAAGCTGAGGCCAACTATTATCATGACACGGTTTTAAAAGAAATGGAGCTCCTGCGCAGCTATGCTGATGCTGCCGAAGAGCTGATCGGTGAAGACTATCTGCCGTATCCGACCTACGGCAAGCTGCTTTACGGCGTCAACAATTAAAGGACGCCCTGGGGAAGCTGACAACGCGAAGAAGCGTATCCGCTGAGGATACGCTTCTTTTTTATAAATAGAGCTAAAATGATTGGATGTGGGGGGACTATGATGATGGAAAAATACGCAGCAGCGGATACGATGTGGGTACTGATCGGCGCGTTTATGGTATTTTTTATGCAGCCGGGTTTTGCCATGGTCGAGACCGGTTTTACCAGAGCTAAAAATGCCGGCAATATCGTGATGAAAAATTTTATGGACCTGTGTCTGGGCAGTATCGTTTTTTGGATCATTGGCTTTGGCCTGATGTTTGGCACGGATATCGGCGGTTTGATCGGTGCGCCTGATTTTTTTGTGCAAAACGATTATGGGGCGTCTTATCCGTCCTGGGCCTTTTTTATCTTTCAAACTGTTTTCTGTGCTACGGCGGCGACTATTGTATCAGGTGCTATGGCCGAACGGACGAAGTTTTCTGTTTACTGTATCTACAGTATTTTGATCAGCGCGGTTATTTATCCGGTCTCGGGGCATTGGATCTGGGGCGGCGGCTGGCTCGGCGCCATGGGTTTTCATGATTTTGCCGGTTCTACGGCGGTCCATATGGTCGGTGGTGTAGCCGCGCTTGTCGGTGCCAAGATACTTGGTCCGCGTATTGGAAAATATAATGCTGACGGCAGTGTCAATGCCATACCGGGACACAGCCTGACGCTGGGCGCTTTGGGCGTATTCATTCTCTGGTTCGGCTGGTTTGGCTTTAACGGCGGCTCTACAGTTTGCGCGACCGGTGACGATGTCCTGACATCAATGGGCAGGATCTTTGTTACTACTAATATGGCCGCTGCCTCTGCCGCGACGGCAACGATGTTCCTGACCTGGCTGCGTTACGGCAAGCCTGATGTATCGATGACCTTGAACGGCGCGCTGGCAGGATTGGTCGCTATTACTGCTGGCTGTGACGCAGTCAGTGTTCCGGGAGCTTTTGTGATCGGTATCATTGCCGGGCTTGTGATCGTTTTTGCAGTAGAATTTTTTGACCAGATTGCCAGAATCGACGATCCTGTCGGCGCAATTTCGGTACATGGAGTCTGTGGTGCGCTGGGCACGCTGCTGGTTGGTGTTTTTGCAGTAGACGGCGGTCTGCTGTACGGCGGCGGCAGTGAGCTGCTGATCATTCAGGCGACAGGAGTTGCAGCGGTAGCGGCGTATATCGGTATCGTGATGACGCTGATTTTTCAAATCCTCGATAAAACTATCGGACTGCGGGTCAGCACGCGTGAGGAAATCGCCGGGCTGGATATGGAAGAGCATGGTCTGGCCAGCTCTTATGCCGATTTTATGCCGGCAGCAGAAGATTTCCATGGTGCTGTGACTGCTCAGGAAGCAGCAGAGGCTGGTGCTGCCGTTACTCACGTTACTGCCGCTCTGCCGGCAGCAGGCAGACCGAAAATGACGAAGATCGTGATCATTACTTCGCAGCTGCGTTTTGAGATCTTGAAGGAAGCTTTGGATAAACTTGGTATTACCGGTATGACGGTAACGAAGGTTTTGGGTTACGGGCTGCAGAAAGGCAATACCGAATATTACCGCGGTGCGGAAGTAAGCGTGCATCTGCTTCCCAAGGTCAAAGTAGAACTTGTTGTTTCGGCTATTCCTGTGGCTGCGGTGGTGGCAGCTGCGAAAAAAGTGCTTTATACCGGCAAGTATGGCGACGGTAAAATTTTTATCTATGATGTAGAGAACGTCGTTAAGATACGTACTGGCGAGGAAGGCTATGAAGCCCTGCAGGACGAGCCGATCGAGGCATAATAAATAAAGCTGACTTGCGGTACTGTCCTGATATGGCGGCAGTACCGCTTTTTAGCAATCATATTTTAGAAAATAATGCAACTAATAATTATTATTAAGATTTTTGACTGTCGCTGCTTTCTGTGATATAGTGATAATAACAACAAGCGATGCTGTCATTCATTGGCAGCGCGCCGTTGATCTTGAAAAGACAGGAGTTGAAAGTTATGTTGTATACCGCAGAAGACGCGATCCAGATTTATCATGCTAAATCATCGACTTTGGAATTTTTTGCGGCAAAAGTGCCGAAAGCTGCCTGGCAGGGTATCCGCAAAGAAGATATTGAGCCGGCTCAGGAATATTACAGTGACGATATTATTGTAGATTTTGATTTGCTGGACCGGGACGCTTATGAAGAAAAGGTCTGCGGCGGTGCTCATAGCGATCTGCCCGATGCGGCGTTTCCTGTTCTGGTGATCGTCAAGTCTTTGGATTAAAAAAATTTTATACTCAAAAATGACCTTTGCAGGTACTGCGCTTACAAAGGTCGTTTTTTTATTTACTTCTACTGTTTCAGGGGGGTTAAGGGCTTTAAAATGCGTCATTCAGACCTGTAAAAAGGGCGGAAAAAGTATTTTTGTAAGCAAACTGTAATTTTTTTCTAGTTGATATTTAAATATTGAAAACTTCACACAGATGAAAAAGTGTATATAATAAAAATCGTAAACAAAACCTGCTCAGCAGGAAAGGAAAGAGGTCAATGAAAATGAAAAAATCTGTAATCGTAGTGGTCTGCTTATTATTGGTAGGCATTTTTGGCTGGTCTATTGCTAAAGCCAACAGTGCCGATATCAAAGTCCATCTTGGTGCAGGAACCATCGTTATGGATCAACAAGAGCTGGTATTAACTCCTGATGAAGCCATCATGGTTCAAGAAGATACAGTATACCTGCCCCTGCGTCCGCTGATGGAAAAAATGGACTACCAGGTATTCTGGGATGCCGGTATGCAAAATGTTTCGATGGAAAAAGGTGATCAGACCTATTTTATGACTATTGGCAGCAACCAATATGTACGCAATGGCCAAACCATTACTTTGGACAACGCTCCGATTTTAGTAAATGGCAAGACTATGGTGCCGGTTACATTCTTTACCAACGTCATGAACAAAACTGTTGAAGTTTCCAATAGCCATGTTTAAGCCTTAACGGCAATTACATCTCATATATAGCTTCCTACAGGCAAAACACCGCTTTTACAGAAAGCGGTGTTTTGCTTTTTTTCGGCGGCAGTAAAAAACAGCGGCCGGGCTTAAAAAATAAAGATAAAAGTATTTATTTGCTAAAAGTAAAAATGCTATAATATAAAAAATAGGTTATAATTAATAGCGGATAACCTAATTGTTTTATTTTGTAGAATTCAGAGAGCATTTGTAAAAAATAGAAAGAGGTAGCTTTATGTGGGGAAAACTGCATCGTGAGCTGATCGTCATAACTATAATCTCAGTTTTGATCCTGGCGGTTTCTTTTGCATTCAATTTCAGTGCCAGTCAAAAGGACATTCTGGAACGCCAGACTTACGATTATTTGCTGGACGCAGCCCATCATACCAAGGTTATTCTGCATACCGAGATCCAGCGGCAGAATGAATTACTGGATATCGTGCTGAGAAACGCTCCTCGATATGAAGGGCAGAAGGATAATTTGATCAATCTTTTGAGTACAGTTTCCAACACAGGGCATTTTTCGACTGTTGGACTTACTTATCGTGGTCAGAAAACCCTGATGAGCAATGGCGAGGAAATCAATATCCTGGATCAGGATTATTATAAAAGGGCCTTAGAGGGAGAAGAAGTTGTTGAAGGGCCGGTCGTTTTGCCGTCCAGCGGCAGAAAAGTAGTTATTCTGGCTAAGCCACTGTATAAGGATGAAGAGGTCATCGGCGTTGTCCATGAAGCCTATGATCTTGACAATGCGACGAAAACGCTGCTGGCGGTGCTGAATATGCAGCAGGACCGCATTACGATGATCGCAGATGAAAAGGGCGACGTTATTATGGGCATCGGCAATGGCAAGCAGGGAAATTTCTTTAAATTCCTGGAGCAGGAAGCCATTGGCTGCTCGATGACGGAGCAAGACCTGGAAAAAGCTATTGCCAATAAAGAAAGCGGCGCTTTCTATTATACTGATATCTTTGGCGAGACACAGTATGTAGTCTTTGCGCCTGTAGAAGTTAACGACTGGTACACTTTCCAGATCGTTTCAGGAACCAATCTTCTGGCAGATCAGCAGATGCTGAATAAGATCGCCCGGGATACGATGGGAAAATATTTCCTGCTCATCTGTCTGTGCTTTCTCGTTATCATCTATATCTGGCGGCAGATCGAAAAAGACCGTTTAAAACAGATCAACGCGGAGATAGAGGGTCTGCGGCTGACGGCGGGCTTGATGGAAGGCTGCATGTTTGAATTTGATCTGAAAGCATGTAAATTTCTGATCGTAAAAAATACCGGTGAAGGTGCGGCCGGGCATAATACCGAAAAACAGATACTGGAAAAATTGGGCGGCTTTATTACTGATACTATTGCGGAAAAGAATAGCAGCAGTTTAAATAAGTATTTTCATGAGGAAGACAGCAGTGCCGTGCAGAAGGCTCTGACAGAATTGCAAAGGGCCGGCAGGACAGTTTTTCAGGGGCGCCTGCATACTTCTGATGGCGATTATCACTGGTATCGTTTTTATATGGCGGTGGTATTTGATGATAAGCGGCAGATCAAGCGTGTTTTAGGTAATGTTCTGGATATCAACGATACGCAGAATAAATTTGCACGGATGCAGCATAAGGCTGAGCGTGATCCTTTGACGGGTATTTATAACCGGGCTGTTTTTGAAAAATATGTCAATGAGGTTTTAGCTGACAGCTCGAAACGGCAGCATGCCTTTTTCCTGCTGGATATTGATGATTTTAAAAATGTTAACGACAGCAGGGGACATGCCTTCGGTGATACGGTGCTGTGTGAGCTTACTGCCAATCTTGAGCGCAGCTTCCGCAGCTCGGATCTGCTGGGCCGTATCGGCGGCGATGAATTTGCGGTGCTGATGTGTGATATCACCAGTATGGAAAATGCCCTGGTGAAAGCCGGGCAGATCTGCAGTCTGTACACTAAAGGCGCGGCAAAAGAAGGACTGAAGATATCCTGCAGTATCGGGATGGTGTTCTGTGAATCTGACGACGGCGCTGCTTTTGACGACCTGTATCAGAAAGCGGACAGCGCTTTGTATAAAGCCAAGGGAAAAGGCAAAAATGTTTTTGTCGTATTTGATGAAAATATGCTGTGAGAACAGCAGGGAATATTCCTGGAAAAATGTAAAAGCAGCTTCTCATCTTAATAATGGAGAAGCTGCTTTTTGATTTAAAAATAAATTTCTGAAAAACTATTTTGAAAAAAATGGGAATGTGCTATAATAACATAAATTAAAATATTGCGAATTTAAATATTGCGATATTTAAAATTTGTGAAGTCGATTTTCGGCAAGGTAGATTGCAACCCTCTCCGCCTTGTTTGAAGATATTCCCCAAAAATAGACCTGCCTTAGGGCAGGTCTATTTTTTTATTTGATATTTAAATCTGGTATCTTGTAAGGTGTTGCAAGCTTTGCGGCTTCCTGCAGGCCATGCTGTATAATAAAATCACGGATCGTTTCAAGGATATAGGAAAAACAAATTGCCAGATAAGTGCTGAAACCTTCAATATCCCGTGCTTCCAGGTATAAATAAGCCTGCCATGTATATTTGCAAAGAGTATCCGTCGTTCCTGCAAGATTCTGGCGGTGAAAAGCCAGATAATAACCCCAGTGCAGCAGTTTATTGGTTTCCTGCAGTATCGCCCGCAGCGGCTGCAGTTCCGTAAGTTCGATCAGGGAATTGACTATTAAGGCCAGGGGTACTTTACCTGGCTGACCAAATTCTGACCGCCAGGCTTTCTGTGTCTGGGGATCGATCCTACCGGCTGCAGCCACAGCGACAGGCTTGATAATAACTGACATTAGCTGCAAGGCGCTGAGATAGATCAGCGTATCTTTTTTGTAACGCTCGTTCTGCATACAATTAGCGGTGATGAAGGTAGGCGGCAGCCTGACAATAGTGCCCTTGGTATTGATGGTTTCTGCGAAGCCGATCTCGTTGAGCAGAGCCAGCGATTTGCGGATCGTGGAAATAGAGACTTTGTAGTTTCTGGCCAGTACAGCTTCATAAGGTAAAAGTGTACCGGGCTCATAGATGCTGGCGGCGATCTTATCGATCAGGTCACGGGCGATCTGGGTATAGTAATGGTCGCGTCCTTTTTCAGCGCTCCAGTTATAATCATAAACAGGTTCGGGAATCTCTGCCTGTTGGTATTTTTTGTATACTTTCCGGATATATTTGTTGACTGAAACAGAAAAGCTGAGATACATATCATTGAAACGCTTATTGACAAGCTGGTAATCATTACTCTGTAAAGCAGCCAGCAGCAACCGGAAGGTTTCCGGATCATACTTAAACAGCATATTTTTAGGTGCCGCTAAAGTAACCTTAGAATAAGTTTTCAGACTGTTATACAGATCGTTATAGAGCAGATTGTTGGAGCTGCGCAGCAGTTCGTTCAGCAGAGCTGAAAAAGCGGCATCGAGCGCTGCAGTATCCTGACAGTTATTTTTTTTGAGCAGCTTCTGATAGGAGGGCAGCTTTTTGATATCGCAGTGTGCGGCAGAAAAATGAAAAATGGACGGTAAAATGAGCCCCATGGTTTGATAAACTTCTGTCAGCGACTCCTGACGCCGCAGCAGACCAACAGCATAGCTTTGAGAAGCACTGTTTTTTTCAGCCCGGTAAATGACACGTGCCGGTTTGCGTTCTGTCGTTTGGATCAGGCCTTCTGTTTTTAATCTGGCCAAAACATCTTTGACGGTACGGATACCAACATTATAAATGGCTGCAAGCTGCGGCATGGAAGGCAGAGTATCGCCAGGTTTCAGATGGCCGCAGGTGATCTGGTCGTGTAAATTTTGATAAAGAAATTCAAATAGCGTATTTTTACTTAACATCGCCAATATCCCTTCGAAAATATTACAAGTAAATTATAACATAAACATTTATAGTAAAACATATAGTAAATTTAGTTATTTGAAAAAACGATTAGATATAATTTAAAAATACTTTATTTTTATTAAAGAATGAAATAACAAATGTAAACGAATAAAAAATATAATTTTATTAATTAATACAAAACTACTTCTGCTAAAAATATGAAAAAGTTTAATATGTGATTAAAAGCGGCTTGGAGCAACATTTTTATATAAGATATTGTGCTGGTTTTTAATAAATGCTATAATAAAAACAATAAACTATACTTAATTTAATTGGCAAAATAATTAAACATTAAAAATGTTGGTGTACAGTTTGCAATTATGATGAAATTTGAAATAGAAAAACGTGTAGAAATGCAGGATATATTTTTTTAAAGGAAGCTATATGCATACGTACACAGTAAGGAGTGGAAAATGGAAACTTTAGACAGAAAAAAAATAGGGATGAATATCAAAGTAAGAAGGATGCAGAAACTGATCTCGCAGACAGCGATGGCAGAAAAATTAGGGATCTCGCAGACACATATGAGCAACGTCGAAGTTGGCCGCGCTATGCTTAGCCTGGAACTGCTGCTGCAGCTGAAAAATATTTTAGGCTGTACGATCGACGAACTGCTTTGTCTGGAAGATGAAAACAAACCCAGGAAAAAGAGAGTCAGGGTCATTCGTTACCTTGATTAAAGCTAAGCAAAAAGATTTTAAAGAAAGTGGTGGGACGAATATGCAAAGTATCGATTTGAAAAAAATAGGCAATGAAATCAAAGTCAGAAGAGTAAAACAGGGCATTCAGCAAACAGCTTTGGCGGAAATGCTGGATATAACGCAGACCCACCTGAGCAATATTGAAAATGGCAGAGTCCCCGGCAGTTTGAAACTGCTATTGAAGCTGCGCAGTATTTTCGGGTGCAGGCTGGAGGATCTGGTCGATCCGGAGTGTGATGAAGCGCCGGTCAAAGCTAATGATAAAAGAATGCGGCGCATAAAAGTGATCAGATATTATGAAAATGCCTGATAGCAGGCATGAATAAAAAACAGGTCAGCTTTTAGAAGGCTGGCCTGTTTTTTATTACTGTCAGAAGTAGCTGGGCTGTACTGTGAGCAGTAGTGAAAAGTTCACAAGTCAGCGGAAATTTTTGTGGTATATTAATAAATAGAGTAACAGAAAAATCTTGTTTTGAGAGTGAACGCCATGACTTTAAAACAAAGTAATTATAAATCGATAACAGCTTTACTGCTGATACTGGTTATTGCTGTCGGCGCAGTCTGGGCCCCTCTATATGTAGAGGCCAGTCACGGACATGACTGCAGCGGAACAGCTTGTCCGGTGTGTCTGACGATCAGCGTTATCGGCAGCTGTCTTAATTATGTTCTGCCGGCGCTGCTGCCATTGCTGCTGAGTCTGTCAGCTCCGGCTGAAAGTGTTGGAAGCAGGGCTTTGCCTGCCAGTCTGGCAAGGCTGACGCTGATCGGGCTGAAAGTGCGTCTTGATAATTGAGAACTGCCAAAATTTATTTTAAATAAATTTTGGAGGTCGTACCTTGAAAAATAAATTTGTTTATATCGTTACTATCGTTCTGGCTGTGCTGTATCTTGCGGCGGGGCATTATTTTGCTGTGCAGGGTTTAAGCTTTTTTAAAGAGAAATCGCCTACTGACGTTGTTGAGGCAAGGGTAGTGAAGCTTTTACCGGCAGCAGCCGGGGTTAAATTTGAGCAGATAAGATTTGAAGCAGAATTATTGTCAGGAAGGCAGGAAGGCGTCAAAGTGACGGCTGCGCAGAATAAAGCCGGCAGTTTTGCGGTTGGGCGCGATGTAGCCGTTGGCGATAAGGTGCTGCTGCTGCCGGGACAGAGCAGTCAGGGGGAATGGAGTTATGCCGAGCATCTGCGCAGTAATGTACTGATGTGGCTGTTTGCTGTTTTTGCTTTAAGTATTATCGCTTTTGGACGGATGCAGGGCGTAAATACTTTGATCTCTCTGATTTTTTGCTGCCTGTCAATCTTTGCGGTTTTTGTGCCGGCGATACTGTCGGGCAAGAACGTTTACTGCTGGACGATCCTGACCTGTGCTTTTATTGTCGTGACTAATCTGCTGCTGGTGAATGGCATCAGCAGAAAAACGATCGCGACTATTTTGGGCTGTATCGGCGGACTTGTCATTGCGGCGCTTATCAGTGCGTCTGCAGACAGTTTTTTGCAGCTTACGGGGCTGGTAGACGAGGATTCCATGTACCTGCTGTTTTTGAATCCTGCTGACCCGGTCGATCTGAAAGCAATCATATTCAGCGCGATCATTATCGGCGCTTTGGGAGCGATCATGGATGTGGCGATGGATATTGCTTCGGCGCTGAACGAGCTGGCGGCTACTACTGCTGAACCTACGAGGAAAATGCTGCTGCAGGCCGGCAATAATATCGGCCGCGATATCCTGGGCATGATGTCCAATACGCTGATCCTGGCATATATCGGCGGTTCACTGACGATAGTTTTGCTGTTCTTTGCTTATAACCATTCGCTGCTGTATCTGCTGAACAAGGAAATGGTGGTCGTAGAGATCCTGCAGGCCGTTATCGGCAGCTTTGGCATCCTGTTTACGATCCCGTTTACTTCTTTTATCTGCAGCAGGCTGTATGTAAAAAAGGCCGGAAGACGTCATAAGTCAGGCTTGGAAAATAAAATATAAATTATACGGCAAAAATCTTGCAGGAATTGATTTGATGTATTATAATAAACCGTGCTGAAAAATTATATAAATTTATTAATTATATAATAAAAAGTATAACTGGTAATACAAAAAATAAACGGGATGCAATTAAAAAATAAGCGGGATGGGAGCAACTGTTATGAAAAATGAAGATGATGTTATCGGCAATGAAATAACGGGTGGCGGGAGCAGTTCCAGCGGTCCTTTAAAAAGTCTGCTGGAGGTATGTCCGATCTGCGGCAAGGAATTTTCCTGCAATAAAACCTATCATGTCTATACGGCACTGGCCGGACGCCGGCGGCAGTATTACTGCAGCTATCACTGCTTTAAACAGCGGCCGAATCCCAAAAATAAATTATAAAACACTAAAACACCGTACATTTTGTACGGTGTTCTTTTATTATGCTGTCGTGCATAGATGACAGGAAGCAGTTTGCAGGATTTGTTGAATGATATTTTTGCAGTGCTTACATATATTCACCCATATGTGGAACCTATAAAGCATGAGCAAGTAAATCAGTATGATTGTCCTGTAGAGGGGTAAAATTACATGATATTACAAAAAAATATTGCTTTTTACAAAAAGCATAACTACAATATTAATTAGATAACGAATAGTTTAGAAAATATTAAATAAAATAATTGTAAAACTTAAATTGATGAGAGAATTTGCAGAAATTTAAAATCATGAGAGAAGTGAAAGCATGAACGCTGACAGTTACGGCCTTAAATTGAACGAACAAAGCAGTGAGCAGACGGTCTATGACTACAATATGCTGATGAGTGCGATGAACGTCAGTGTCAGCAAGCACTTGATGGACGAAAATTTTACCGTAGTCTGGGCTAATGATTATTTTTACTCGCAGACTTTATACACAAAGCAAGAGTATGAAGCGATCTATCATAACAGCTGCCGCAAATATTTTGCGCAGTACCCGGAAGAGTATGAAAAAATGGCGATGGCAGTTGAACAGGCATTGCTGAAAGGGAAAAGTGGTTATGAATGTATCTGCAGGATGCCGCTTAAAGATGGAAGCTGCTCCTGGATCAAAGTCAGCGGTATGTTCAGCGACCAAAAAGTTAACGATATCCCGGTCATTTACGCTACCTTTATTGATGTTACTGAAGCCGTTGAACAAAAGGAACTGCAGCAGCAGCTGGAAAAACGTTCACAGGAGCTGCAGGCGGCACTGCAGGCGGCAGAAGTCGCTAACCGTGAAAAGTCTGATTTTCTTTCCCGGATGTCGCATGATATCAGGACGCCGATGAACGCTATTATGGGGATGACAGATATTGCCTCCGCGCATATCGACACTCCGGAAAAGGTACAGGACTGTCTGCGGAAAATCTCGCTTTCGAGTCAGCATCTTCTGGGCCTGATCAATGATGTGCTGGATATGTCGAAGATAGAAAGCGGAAAAATGACTCTGGCGGAAGAAGTGATCGAGCTGCCGGAGGTGATGGATACTATCGTTTCGATCATGCAGAGCAGTGTCAAGGCCAGGCAGCAGCAGTTTGACGTGCGCCTGCGGCATATCAGGCACGAGCAGCTGTGCTGCGATTCGCTGCGTCTGCGGCAGGTACTGATCAATGTGCTTTCCAACGCTTCCAAGTTTACGCCGCCGGGCGGTACCGTCAGTTTCGATATCGAAGAAACGGCGTCAGAAAATGCGGCCAAAGCCTGGTTCAAATTTACAGTCAGGGATACCGGCATCGGAATCAAGCCGGAGTTTTTGAGGGATATTTTTAAACCCTTCACCCGCGAAAAAGACAGCCGGATCGATAAAACTGAAGGCAGTGGTCTGGGGATGGCGATCTCGAAGAAAATCGTCGATTTGATGGGCGGGACGATCGAGGTCAGCAGCGAGGTTGGTACTGGTACTGAATTTACGATCAGGCTGCCGCTGCCGATCAGTGAACTGGAATTGGGCAATTTTAAGTTTCCCGATTTGAAGATCATCGTAGTCGACGATGATGTGATCGTCTGTGAGCATACGACGGAGCTTTTACGGCAGATTGGCATTCGTTCGGACTGGGAAACGTGTGGACAGCGGGCGGTGCAGAAGGTCCTGGCGGCGCATCAGGCGGGTGAGCCTTACGACGCGGTGATATTGGACTGCAGGATGCCGGATCAGGACGGAGTGGAAACGGCGGCGATCATTCGCCGCGCCATCAGCGAACCGCTGCCGATCATTTTGATTTCAGCATATGATTCGGCCGATGTTGAAACGAAGGCGCGTCATGCGGGTGTCAACGGTTTTATGACGAAGCCTGTTTTTATGTCGACTTTGTGCCGGGCGTTACAGAGATATGTTTTAGGTCAAGCAGCTGCCGATGAACAAAAGAGTAAAACTGATTTCAGCGGTAAACGCTTTTTATTAGTGGAAGATAACGCCTTGAACCGTGAGATAGCGATGGAAATGCTGGAATCTGCCGGCGCTGTGGTAGAAAGTGCCTGTGACGGCGCAGAAGGCGCGGCAAAATTTGCGGCGGCGCCGGCAGGATATTATGATCTGCTGCTGATGGATGTGCAGATGCCGGTAATGAACGGCTATGAAGCCACACAGAAGATCCGCGCTTCTGCTAAGACCGATGCCAGAACCGTGCCGATCGTGGCGATGACAGCCGATGCTTTTGCCGAAGATATCATCGAAGCGAAAAAGGCAGGTATGAACAGCCATTTAGCTAAGCCTTTAAATTTAGCGACGCTGGTGCGTGAAATAAATAAACAGCTGCAGAAGCATTGGAAAAGAGAATAAAAGTTCTGGGACACCGTATGTGTGATTGCATACGGTGTTTTTTTATTTGTTTGAGAAGAAAAGAGGCTGTTGTCTAAGGCTGGCAAGTAAATAATTCAAATAACAAAACCGTCTGCCTGGGCAGGCGGTTTTTTGCAGTTCGGGTACCAGTTGCAAGACTTTCAGACAGGCGTATTCACTTATAACAAAAATGTCTTGCGGGGGGGGACAAATATGGTATTATATCAAAAAATAATCTATATAGATACTATTAAGTATAAGGAATAAGAAATTATCAAAACAAGAATTAATTAAAATATTGCGAAAGTAGACAGGATGAGTAAGGTTTTCACCAAGACGTTGCGACCCTCCGTCTTGCTTGAAAATATTTCCCCATAAGTGCCGCTTTGCGAAAAAAGCAGAGCGGCAAACCCAAATACACGCTGCGTTTTAAAGACGCAGCTTTGATGAACGTTTTTAGACAGGGAATACAGTCGCTTCCTTTGTTTAAAATATTATTTCCAAACAACCCTTTATGTATAATCGGGGTCTTGCAATCAGCGTGAAAAATTTACAGAAAGGAGCGGGAAAGGCAAAAGCCAGGGCAATCATTTTCATTAGAAGTCAGGCTGTAACACGCCTGCTGCCCCTGTGCGATAAAAGATAAAAATTTGAAGTAAAAATTGATGATGAAGGAGTGAGACAGTTGTCTAAATCCAAAAGATACCAGTTAGAGAAAAAAATCATAGTTTTTTTGAGCAGCAGTTTGTTTGCGATTTCGGGGTTTTGTGCAGGCGACGTTTATGCCGCGGCTGTTTTTGCGGATGGAACCGGGACCAATTCGACTGTTGCCGGCGTAAATAACAACGCCAGCGGTGAGAATACCAATGCTGTAGGTTATAACAATCATGCTATTTCTGATAACAGCAATGCGATCGGCGCGAATAACCAGGCTTTGGCCGAGGATTCCAATGCCATCGGCAGTAAAAACAACACTTATGCCAATGAATCGAACGCGATCGGCAGCGGCAATATCACTAATGGCATCGGGTCTAATGCTATTGGTAAGGATAATGTGGCCAATGGCTTGGACAGTAACGCTTTTGGTACTGCCAATAAGGCGAATTCGGATAATTCCAATGCTTTCGGTACCGGCAATCTTGCAGATGGGATCAGCACCAGCGCCTTTGGCTATTTGAATAATGTCAGCGGCAATGAATCAGTGGCGTTTGGTTTTACCAATACCATTTCGGCAGCAGAGGCCGTAGCAATGGGACGCAATAATCAGGTGATCGCTACCGGAGGCAGTGCGATCGGTAATAATAATCAGGCAATGGCGATGTATTCTACTGCGATCGGCAATGATAACTATGCGATCGGAGAGAATTCCAGCGCGATCGGGCTCGGCAACAATATTACAGCTAACGATGCTACGGCGCTGGGAAATAAGAATACGGCTTCAGGGATCTCGGCAGGCGCTGTCGGTATCAGCAATACTGCCAGCGGCCATAATGCCCAGGCTTTCGGTTATTTAAACGAAGCTACGGCTCAGGATTCCCAGGCCTTCGGTGCGCAGAACAAAGCGACGGAGCGTTATGCCAGTGCTTTCGGGCATGAAAATGAGGCTAAGGCCTATGCGGGCAGTGCGCTGGGTGTGAAAAACGTGGTTACAGGCGATTTTGGTTCGGCGGTCGGTTATGATAATACGGCTTCCAACTATCTGGCCAACGCCATCGGTACCTCGAATGTGGCTTCCGGCGCCTATGCCAATGCTTACGGTGTGTATAATGAAGCTACTGCCAGCTATGCCAGTGCCTTTGGCTACGGCAATAAGGTCGGCGGCGAGCATGCTATCGCGTCTGGCTACAATAATAATATCGCCGGTAATTTTGCCAGCGCTTTCGGTACGGAGAATACGGTCAGCAATATTCGCAGTGCGGCCGTAGGTTCAAATAATACCGTCAGCGGCGAGATCAGTAATGCTTTTGGCTATAATAATACCGCCAGCGGCAATTATACTAACGCGATCGGCTATAATAACCAGGCGCAGGCTTTTGCCGCTTCGGCGATCGGCTATCAGAACAGGGCTACGGCCAGCGCGGTTTCGGCCAGCGCCGTGGGTCGTTCCAACGAAGTGAGCAACGAATATGCCAATGCTTTCGGTGCTTTGAACAAGGCGTCGGGTTCTTCCTCCAGCGCTTTCGGCGTCAACAATAACGCTTCGGGGTCCTTTGCCAGTGCTCTGGGCTATCAGAACACAACGGCCGGCTATCTCGGCAGTGCTGTGGGCGCCAGCAATAACGCGTCTGCTAATTATGCCAGTGCTTTTGGTTATGGCAATGCGGCCTCGGGCTATGTCGGCAACGCTATCGGCAGTATGAATACGGCTTCCGGCAGTTATGCCAGCGCCGTAGGCTATCAGAATACAGCCAGCGGCGTCAAATCCAACGCTATCGGCAATGAAAATACAGCATCAGAAGAATACACTAATGCTGTCGGCGCCGGCAACAGAGTCAGCGGCTACGCCTCCAGTGCCTTCGGCAACAATAACGAGGTGACTGCTGAATTCGCCAGCGCTTTTGGCCACAGCAATAATATCAGCGGCTATGTTTCCAATGCCCTGGGTTATGATAACGCTGTCAGCGGCGATTATTCAACGGCGGTAGGCCTTTTTAATAATGTAGGCGGCAATTCGTCCTATGCTTTTGGCTATGGCAATAATATTGCTGCTAATTCCAGTTCCGCTGTCGGCAACGGCAATACGATCAGCACCGGAGCTGATGATTCCTTCGCGCTTGGTAACGATACCAGTATCTCGCTGGCTAACAGCGTCGCTTTGGGCAGTAATTCTGCAGCGACGGCGATCAACAGCGTTACTGGCAACAGCAGCTATACTAAATGGGCCGGCGTCAGCGACGTCGTGGGCGTTGTCAGCGTAGGCAGCTCCGGGGCGACCCGTCAGATACAAAATGTAGCGGCAGGGCAGGTCAGCGCAACTTCTACCGATGCCGTCAACGGCAGCCAGCTGTATGAAGTAGCGCAGAAAGCAGCGCAGCAGGCTACTGTTTCGGCAGGCGACAGCAACGTCGTCGTTACGCCTACCACGAACAGCAGCGGCGGCACTGATTATGAAGTGAAGCTGGCTGACGAACTGCAGATCGGTACTGGCGTCAATGTCGACGGCACCGGCGATGGCAAGATAGATGTCGGTAACGGCAATGTGGTCATCGACGGCAGCGACGGCTCGATAACTGCCGGCGGCGTGACGATCAATAAAGATGATGAAGGCACGATAAACGGCCTGACCAATACTACCTGGGACCCGGACAATTATGTATCCGGGCAGGCAGCGACCGAAGACCAGCTGAAAGCGATCCATGATAAAGCTGCGGAAGCGGCCGAGCTGGCAGCTAAGCATACAACTATGGAAGCTGTCGACAACAATATCCTGATCGAAAAAAGCACTAACGCTGACGGCGGCGACCATCACGAACTGAAATTGAATGATGTCGTTGAGATCGGCAGCGGTGCCAATAAAGTCACTATCGACGGTACAAATGGCACTGTCAGCACCGGTAATATCAATATGAACGGCACCAACGGCATGATAACTGCCGATAAGATCACTATCGACGGCGGTTCCGGCACGATCGGCGGTCTGACCAATACTGCCTGGGACGCAGATAATTACGTTTCCGGGCAGGCTGCGTCGGAAGATCAGCTGAAAACCGTTTATGATACCGCAGTCAAATATGACGTGGACAGCGGCGGTAATATCAACACCGGTAAAATCACGCTGGAAGGCAGCAGCGGCACTACGATCGGCAATGTAGCGGCAGGCGAAGTCAGCGCTACCTCGATGGACGCCGTCAATGGCAGCCAGCTTTATCAGGTCAAGCAGGACATCAATAATATCAATCAGGATATCACCAAGCTGGGTGACGAGATCGATACGGTCGGCGCGCTGTCAGCAGCGATGGCAGGCCTGCATCCGCGCTTCCAGGACGGTAACAAGGGCGAGCTGGCCATGGCCTACGGCGGCTACGGCGGCAAAAGCGCATTAGCAGTCGGCGGCTTCTACGCCCCCAACGAAAAAGTAATGTTCTCACTGGGGCTGGGCATTTCCGAAGGCGGCAGTAAAATGGGCAACTTCGGCGTCAATTTTGCACTGGACCGCTCTAGAGACCGCAAGGCAGAACCGAGAGATATCATCTATACCCGTAAAGAAGTAGATAATTCTTTAGCGGCGCAGGATGAAAAGATCCAGCTGCTGCTGGCCAAGGTCGAAGAACAAAGCAGAGAAATGGAAAAACAAAGCCGTGAAATCGAATACCTGCGAGCACAGGTAGAAAAGTAAATACAGAAAATACTATACTTGCCCCGGCCTGCAAGGCTGGGGCAAACTTTCTGAGCAGAGGAGCAGTAAGTATGAAAAAGATCTGGAGCTTTATCCTATGTCTGGTCATAAGTCTGGCGATGACCAGCGTTTGCCTGGCCAGCGACGGCGCTGACCTGAACAAACAGCAGCAGGCAGTAGTTAAGGTATTTGCCGCCTTAAACGGTCAGAACGGGATGGAATATGCCGGCATACGCCAGCTGATGTCAGCGAAGCTGCAAACAGAGCTGGATGAAAAAACTTTCGGCAGTGTGAAAAATAATCTGCGCCGCAGCTACGGCGAGCAGCGCGAAAACAGGTTCCTGGCCTATCAGCGGTATGCTGACGGCGACCGCCTGGCTTATCTGGCTAAATACAGTAAGGAGAAAGCTCTGCTGTTTATATTCGTTTTCGATAAGCAGAACGATCTAGGGGCGTTTTCCTTTCAGCCCATAGGCGAACAACAGCAGTAACAGTACAGTTTTTCCCGTTTTACAGCATTTAAATAGAAAGCAGCAGCGATATTTTCAGCAGAAAGCTTGCTGCTGCTCATCTGATTTCAAAAAATGATCCCTTTGCCACAGCGGCAGATAAGGGATCATTTTTTGAAATTTTAAATGTAACAGTTATAAAAATTATAAGAATTATAAAAAAGTGCTTAATTGTAATAAAAATATCTTGCAAGGTGCAAAGAAAATATGTTAATATGGCAAAAATAATCCATATAAATAATATTAAGTATTAAGGTTTATAAATTAATTAAACTAAAATTACTTAAATTATTACGAATGAAAAGACGATGGAGAAGGGAGAGGTCATCCTAAAAAACAGAACAGCTTTATAAAAAATAGATGCGGGGCAGATTTATTGTTTCAGCATACTATACAAAGCAAGTAACTATTTAAGGAAAAGAGGTGGGGAATTGTCTAAATCCCGAAAAGTTCAGTTAGAGAAAAAAATTATGATTTTTTTAAGCAGCGGTGTCTTTATTTTTTCAGGCCTGTATGCGAGTAATGTGCAGGCGGCGCCCGTTTTTTCCAGTGGCAGTGCTTCTGATTCCACTGTTGCCGGTGTCAATAATACAGCTTCCGCTAATTCCAGCAGTGCTTTTGGTTATTTCAATACTGCCGGGGGCCTGGCATCCAGTGCTTTTGGCTGGAGCAATACTGCCAGCGCCGAAAATGCCAGCGCTTTTGGTTATGTCAACGAGGCGAGCGGCCTGGCGTCCAGCGCGCTCGGTTTCAGAAATAAAGCGGCCAATGAAAATGCCAGCGCTGTCGGTTATGGCAATAATGCCGGCGGTGTAGCGTCCAGTGCTTTTGGTTTCAGCAATGTTGCTAAAGTGGACTATGCCAGTGCTTTTGGCTATAGCAATGAGGCGAGCGGCCTGGCATCCAGCGCAGTTGGTTTCAGGAATAAAGCGGCCAGTGAGAATGCCAGCGCTATCGGCTATGGCAATAATGCTAATGCTCTGGCTGCCAGTGCAGTTGGCTACAATAATACAGCAGGCGGCGTAGGTTCCAGTACGATCGGCTATAATAATACGGCTACGAATGAAAATGCCAGTGCTTTTGGTTACGGTAATACTGCAGGCGGCCTGGCATCCAGCGCTTTTGGTTTCAGCAATACTGCCAGCGGCGATAATGCCAATGCTTTTGGCTATAATAATATTGCCAGCGGTTCCAAGAGCAATGTTTTCGGAACGGGAAATACTGTTTCCGGCAGCAGCAGTACCGCAGTCGGCACTGCTAATGAAGTTGCCGCTGAAAACAGCACTGCTATCGGCAATAACAATACGATCAGCTCCAGTGCAGAAAATTCGGCGGCGCTGGGAAATAATATCAGTATCAGCTTAAAAGACAGTGTAGCTTTGGGAAATAATTCTACAGCGACGGCGATCAACAGCGTTACGGGCAACAGCAGCTATACTAAATGGGCCGGCGTCAGCGATGTTGTGGGCGTTGTCAGCGTAGGCAGCTCCGGGGCGACCCGTCAGATCCAAAACGTAGCGGCAGGGCAGGTCAGCGCCACTTCTACCGATGCCGTCAATGGCAGCCAGCTGTATGAAGTAGCGCAGAAAGCGGCCGAGCAGGCTACTGTTTCGGCAGGCGACAGCAATGTCGTCGTTACGTCAACTACCAACAGCAGCGGCGGCACCGATTACGAAGTGAAGCTGGCTGATGAGCTGGAGATCGGTACTGGCGTCAAGGTAGACGGCACCGGCGACGGTAAGATCGAAGTCGGTAACGGCAATGTGGTCATCGACGGCAGCGACGGTTCGATTACTGCCGGCGGCGTGACGATCAATAAAGATGATGCAGGCACGATCAACGGCCTGACCAATACTACCTGGGACCCGGATAATATCACCAGCGGGCAGGCGGCAACGGAAGACCAGCTGAAAGCGATCTACGATACGGCGGCGGAAGCAGTCGAGCTGGCCGCGCAGCAAAGCTCGGTATCGACAGGCGACAGTAACTTTATCGTCACAAAAACCACTAATGACAGCGGCGGCATCGATCACGAGCTGAAGCTGAATGAAGTAGTCGAGATCGGCAGCGGCGCCAATAAAGTCACTATCGACGGCAATAACGGTACGATCAATACCGGTAATATCAATATGAATGGTACCAACGGCGTTATTACGGCCGATAAGATCACTATCGACGGCGGTGCAGGCACGATCGGCGGTCTGACCAATACTGCATGGGACGCAGAGAATATCACCAGCGGCCAGGCGGCGACCGAAGACCAGCTGAAAACTGTTTCTGACAGCGCTATCAAATACGATGTGGACAGCGGCGGCACTATCAATAAAAACAAAATAACGCTGGAAGGCAGCAATGGCACCACGATCGGCAATGTAGCGGCGGGCGAAGTCAGCGCCACCTCGATGGACGCCATCAACGGCAGTCAGCTGTATGCAGTACAGCAGGATATAGGCAATATCCACAGAGATATCAATAAGCTGGGTGACGAGATCGATACGGTCGGCGCGCTGTCAGCAGCGATGGCAGGGCTGCATCCTCGCTTCCAGGACGGTAACAAGGGCGAGCTGGCCATGGCTTACGGCGGTTACGGCGGTAAAAGCGCATTAGCAGTCGGCGGCTTCTACGCCCCTAATGAAAAAGTAATGTTCTCACTGGGACTGGGTGTTTCTGAAGGCGGCAGCAAAATGGGCAACTTCGGCGTCAACTTTGCGCTGGATCGCTCTAGAGACCGTAAGGCAGAAGCACGAGATATAGTTTATACCCGTAAAGAGGTAGACAGCTCTTTGGCAGCGCAGGATGAAAAAATCAAACTGCTGCTGGCTAAGCTGGAAGAACAAAGCCGGGAAATAGAAGAACTGAAAGCAAAAGTAAACTAACAGCAAAACCCCTGTCTGCTAAGCAGACAGGGGTTTTATTCTGAGGATAGGAGCAGCACAGCACGGCTGATGATCTGCATAAAAGCAGTCAACAAAAAACAATGAAACAGCTTTAAAATTTCAAAAAAATTTACTGGAAATCATCTTTTGAACAGAGTGGCGCTGTTTATATGTTTTAGGTTCAAAAGGCAGCCGCAGCAGGCCTTGACAGGTAATGCGGCTTTTAATCTGGTTTTAATCTTGGTGTTATAAAATAAAGACAAAGCAAAGGCCGGCGACGTAACGGCCGTTAAGGAGGTAAAGGATATGAAAAGAAAATCTATAGCTATGCTGGCAGCAGCTCTCTGCACCTTGGCGATCACAGTTACTGCTTTAGCTGCCGAACTCATCAATGCGGAACAGGCGCGCAGTATTGCTGCTCAATGGGTACCGGCAGGCAGCACACATCTGGTGACTAAGGACGAAAGCTTTGAATTCGTGCCTCATTATGACGTTAAATTCTATGATAATAAAACCAATACCGCCTATGAAATAGAAGTTTTAAGAAACGGCGGCAAGGTAAGAGAGTTTAAAATGGAAGCGCAGACCGCTTTAGGCAGCCCTAAAATCGTCCTTTCAGTAAATGATGTGCAAAATCTGGTCCGGAAGGAATTCCCGAATGCTGTTTTTACTAAAGTAGAATTAGACCGCGGTGACGGGCTTTATGAATATGAAGCAGATTTTTACACGCCGGAGGTACGGGGCGAAATGAAATTCAACCCTGAAACAGGCACTGTTATTGAAAAAGAAATAAAATATACTGTGTTTTAAGCAAGAAGCGGACAGTAAAATAAGACCGGATTTTCCGGTCTTATTTTTATTTGACAGCTGCGGTTCGGGTACGGCGGCCAGAGTGTGCTGAAAGTTGTTATATTTGTAATAAGAATACTATTTGCTGTTGAGTTGGCATTTAAAAAAGTAAAATGTATAAAAATTTTTTCTGATTTCGCAAGTTAGGAAATAAAAGCAATTAATCGAAAATAATATAAATAAGAAATAAACATAAAAAATATAAATGCTGGCAGATGAAGAAATAAAATGAATTTATATTATAAAATATGATATTAATATACATAAAATGGCTAATTTATCCCTCGTAATTGCTTAAATATGCAAAAAGAGAGCAGGATTTTTTTGCTGGATGTTGAATAAATACGGTGAAATTTAGCATGTTTTAGAAAGATGCTAAATAAATCTCAAGGGGGTAAAAGAATATGAAAAGGATGAATAAGGTTTTAGCAAAGGCGGTCGTTTTGAGCCTGATAATGGGCGGAGTACATATGGGGGGGACTTTTGTTTAAAAGGCTATGCGGCTGCAGGCAAAGGGTTCATTATCCAGAGTGATTCTAGGATACCGACGAATAAGACTGAGACCATAGGTGGTGTCAAAATAGATGACCCGGAAATATTACACAAAGATTTTGGTTTGGGCGGGCATTGGAACGATGCTGATTGCGGTGAGAGTGCCGGTGATTTGACAGTAGGGCAGATTGCGGAAATAAAAGATAAATTGGTAGAAAATGATAAAAAATTGGCTGATGCAGTTAAGGATGTCAATGATAAAATCGAGAACGGAGAATTGAAAGGCGAAAAGGGTGATAAAGGCGATAAAGGCGAGCAGGGCGAAAAGGGCGATAAAGGCGATAAAGGCGATAGAGGAGAGCAGGGCGCTGCTGGTAAGGACGGCGTAGACGGTAAGGATGGCGAAAGCGCTTATGAAAGTGCTGTTGCCGGTGGTTATAAAGGTTCGAAAAAGCAGTTTTACGAAGACCTGGCAACTGATGAAAATACCTATGTCGATAATGAAACCACAATATCATATAATGAAAATGATGATGGAACAGTAACGATCACAGCAGAAAAGAAAGAACATAATTTTGACGGTGAGAACATCATTACCAATAATGATAAGGAAAAGGTAGATATTAAGGTTGCCGGTACTGATTATGTGGATAATAAAGTAAAAGAAGAAGCTGAACTGCGTAAAGAAGCAGATGTGGCTGACGCTGTTTATGATGCTGAAACAGGTAAGCTGCATTTGAAAAACGAAGCTGGTGAAGATATCACGGTTGCTGAAGGCATTGCCAGCAAAGAGGCTGTAGAAAAAAATACCAGCGACATCACGACCAACAAAGAAAATATTGAAAAAAATACGCAGGCAATCACTACCGAACGGACAGAACGCATCCAGGAAGTACAGCGTTTAGACGGGCGGATCGACGGCTTAAGCAACCGCATCGACGAGCTGGACGGACGCATTGATAAAGTCGGAGCTTTGGCAGTCGCCATGGCTGGCCTGCATCCGCTGGAATATGACCCGGATGCCCCGACTCAATTCTCGATGGCGGCAGGTACTTACAGCGGTGAAAGCGCTATTGCGGCAGGTCTGTTCCACAACCCTAATAAAGACGTCCTTTTGAGCGTGGGTTTTTCGATCAGCGGCAGCGAGAAGGCAGCTAATGTCGGCGCGACCTTCCGCTTTGGCAGAAGCTCGGAATCAAAAGCCCGTAAAGTGATAGAAGACAAACAACGCGAGCAGGAGCTGGCTGCCCAGGCCGCAGTCGCCAGACAGAAAACCGTTTCCTATCGTGTAGAACAGATTTTGGCTGAAGATACAGCGAAAGCTGAATAGCAGATGGGCAGAAAAGCATTTGATAACAGCATCGATTATAAAGAGATCGGCACCAGGATCAGGATCATGCGGCTGAAGCTGGCGGTTTCACAGACTGAATGCGCCTCTAAACTGGGTATTTCACAGACACACCTGAGTAATATCGAGCATGGCCGCAGCGGGATCACTTTGCAGATGCTGTGCCGGGTCTGTGATATCCTGCAGGTAAGCTTGGATTATCTGGTCAGAGGCGCAGAAAAAACCGACGAAAAAAAGCACAGCGAAATCACGATCGACGAAGTTGTGCGGGTCATAAAAATGCTGAAGGGCATAGAAGAAAAGTAAAAATCTGCTTAGCATTGCCATGTTGGCAAATGCCTTTACTGAAGATGTAAGTAAAGCTTATGGAGCAGGCATGGACGGCTATATTACAAAACCAACATCACTGCAGAAAATAAAAAGAGCATGGCAGAGTATAAAAGAGCAAGAACAGCGGCCTGAGCAGTGACGCCCGGCGTGCCGTATATGGCAGCTGCATGATGTAAAATAAGAAACCCCGCACATTTCGTGCGGGGTTTTGTTTGGGCATTTAGTACATTTATAAAAATGGTAAAATATATAATATATAAATAAAATAATAAGCTTTGGTTTGTAAACCTGATTGCAAAGTGCTATACTAAATCAGGAGATAGCAAATGAGTTGGCTTATCAGTCCCGTAACGGATTGGTGGTGGGACTATGAGCATATATCAGGCATTGTCATTAATGATAGCGTTTGGTATCCTCGTCGCTACCATTTTTCTTGCCCTTAAATAGCAAGAAAATGAGCCCAACATAGTATGCGGGCCCATCTTCAAATACACAATGTTACGAGATGAGCCAACGCTACCAAACATTTGCTATCTCTTTTTCTATATTATATCGCATTTGTCAAGTAAAAGCAAAACCGCCTGCTTAGGTAGGCGGTTTTTGTGTTTATTATGGTGATTGATTTAGAAGAAAGTTTAAGGATGACAAAGCTTGCAGAGAGCCATGCTTCTATCAATAGCTTGTTGACGGTTGGAAAAATAAATGAGGTTGCTTTTCCATTTGTAGCCCTGATAATGGAATTTTCAGCTGTTTCAGTTACCGAACATAAGTTGCTGTGTACACTGCTAGTGGAATGGAAAGAGCAATGATAAACGCTAAGGTGATGGTTATTTTTTTATAAGAGATTACTGTATTACAAATACTGTAACATATGTTAAAATTAAAATAAAAGCTTTTAAGGTTTAAATATTAAAATTATGATAATGAAAATTAATATAGAAAAATGCTTGCTGAGGAGAATTGAAATGAATGTTAAGGAAATAAACGATGTTTACAATAATTTGAATAATAAATTTCAAGGGGCAAAAGTTGTTAAAATAGATTTACATATACATACACCCGCATCTAAATGTTTTGAAAAAGCAGGTAATACTGAAGACTTTTGTTATAAAAGTCTTGTTAAAGAAGCAGTCGAAAATGATATTAAAATTATTGCAATAACTGATCATAATACATTTGATGGTTTTAATAAAGTGAAGCATTTATTAAACGATCAAAATGACATAGAATTCCAAAAGTTGCAAAAAAATATATGTATTCTGTGTGGGATAGAAATAGATTGTTTATCCAAACATCTGCTTGCAATTTTTGATGTAACTTTTAAAGAAGAGTTGCAACAAAAATTTATGATAGAAATAGGTTTAAATGAAAATTGTGATGTCGTTGATACATATGGGCCTAGTAAACTTGTTGAAATAATAGAAAAGTATGGTGGCATTGCAATTTTAGCCCATGTGGATGCTAAGAATGGATTTTTTGAAGAATTTAGTAAAGAAAGTATTTTTTCTGGAAGAACTATTGCTAAGCTATTAAGAGAAAAAGCTTTATGCGGAATTCAATATTGCAATGATCTAGCAAAAATTAAAATAGAGGAATTAATTAAGCAGAAAGATTATTTAGGAAATGATACAAACATTGCTTTTTTGAAATTTTCTGATGCTCATGGTATTGTTGTTAATGGTAAATATACAGGTCGGAGTGGGCATAAAATCGGAGAAGAGTATTCTTTAATAAAATTATCTGAAAGTTCTTTTTATGGATTAAAATTAGCGTTGAAAGACCCTGATAGTAGAATTATTAGCAGAATCGAAAATATAGAAGATGAGCGGCCTTATATTATTGGAATGGCGTTGGATTGTGAGTTGTTTAGTAAAAATTTTAGTAATTATACCCTTATTAGGTTTCATAAACAAATGAATTGCTTAATTGGTGGTAGAGGAACAGGGAAATCTACCATTCTTAAAATTTTGAATTATATTTTAAATGGTGATATTAATAAAAATAAAGATAAGTTATATTGGTTTCATAGTGCTATATTATATGTAAAATGGAATAAAGAAGTATATGCTATTGGTGGAAGCTATTTTGAAGAGGTAGATGAATATACTAATGAGATAAGTAGAAATTTAAAAAGAAAGACCTATAAACTAGAAGGCGAAAAATTTCGTTATATAGGAAAGAATAGTGATGTATTATTTTTTATATTAGGATATATGCAAGGGCAATTATCTAATATGCAGGAGAATCCTAATGCGATATTAGAAATAATTGAATATTTTGGGATAATGCGAAACGGGAAAGATATTGAGAAAAATACAAAAACAATAGAGAATTTAAATAAAAGACTTTCATTGAAATTAGAAGAATATGAGAGAAATACACACAAAAAGAAATTAATAACATTCTTAAAAGATGAAGACTATATTAATAAATACTGTCACTTTAAAGAAATAATTGCCAATGCAGTTGATAATAAATTTTTGATATATAAAGATATCGTAGATGAAATAAATAAAGTTTTAAATAAATATGTAAAACTCGAAATTAAGAAAGGATTTTCTTACAAAGATAGAAGTTTACTATTAGAAATTTTTTGTAAAAAGATTCAAGAAAATTATAATTATGAAAAAATGATAAAGATAAAAAAAATCTTGAAACATGTTATGGAATATTCGAGTGCAAGAGATAAATTTATTTTTTTTGCGTTATTAATTCAAGAAAGATATGATGAATTGATAAAACAATACAATTTACAAAATATAGATGATATAAAAGAGTATTTAACAGTTATTAATGATAATATGACTACAGATATGTTATTGATTGACACCGATTTAAATGTAAAAATGTCTTATAATATAAATAGTTATATTGATAATGATGTTGAAGAAAAATTTAAGGGATCTGACGAAATTTCTATGGGGCAAAATGCGGTAGCAATTTTGCATATGATTTTAAAATCTTCTGAGCAATTTGGAGACTCGAAAACTTTATTAATGGATCAACCAGAAGATGATTTAGATAATAGTTATATTTTTACGAGATTAGTGCCGGAATTTAGAAAGACAAAAAATGCAAGGCAAATTATTATTTCTACACATAATCCGAATATACCAGTTTCAGCAGATGCTGAAAATATAATAGTATTAAAATATGACGGAAACAACTCTAATATTTCTGCTAACGGTTCAATAGATTCTAGAGAGGTGAATAGAAATGTTTTAGAGATTTTAGAAGGTAGTCAAAAAGCATTAGAAATACGTTTAAATAAATATGATTATAAATTATGATTATAAATAAAGAGGAATGAAGTTGTTATATTTTCTAACCGTCTACTTAGGTAGGCGGTTTTTTGTCGTTTAAATAAGACCACGCATAGTTGCGTGGTCTATAGAAGGTCTAGCAGGGAGTACATAAAAGATATTATGCTAATGCTCTGCCAGTCAAAGTGAATACATATTAGGCGGATGTTAAGATGTTTAATAAGCAAAGTAATACCGTTAATAGTTTAATAGTATACACACGATGGAGGTGAAAATAACAACCTGGTCTTTGCACCAAAGTAGATGCAGAGCAAGCGGCAATAAGAACTTTTGTGACGGCTATCCCAAGACCCTTTACAGGGTCTTTTTTTATTTCCTTTGGTACGGAAATAAACTGGCTGCCAGTACTGATTTTGGCGGTTGGCAAAACGCAAAAGTAACAGAAGTATAAAAAATTGCGCAGACGCCGACAGTTTTAAAGACGCCGGCGTAATGCGCACCAAGACTCGAAGACGTTTTACACAGACTCAAAGTAAATGTCTTGCAGAGGGGTATAAGTGTGCTATAATGACTATAATTATTATGATAGATAAAGTTTTTTATGTTAAACAAAATAAAAATGATTTTAGTTTGGATATTTTGAACTAAAATACTAATGTTGTGAGGGCTGAGGTGAAGTAGGTACGATGAAAGCTGCCTGCCGCGTATCGGCAGCAATATCAAGATTCTGCGCAGCGCCAATGTTTTGGGCTGCACGCTGGAAACACTGCTGGACAGAAAAGCGGCGGCCGAGTGGGCGGAAGCGCGGTATACAGAGAAACCGGGACAGACAGGGGCGCAGAAAAAACCGACGAAAAAAAGCACAGCGAAATCACGATCGACGAAGTTGTGCGGGTCATAAAAATGCTGAAGGGCATAGAAGAAAAGTAAGTCCGGCAGCCAGCAAGTTTATCATAAAAAAGAGCAAACCAAAATGGTTTGCTCTTTTTTATCTGCTTTTTTGGGAAAAGCTGTTTTTTATTTTTATCTGTTTTTTTAGTGCTGGCGGTGCTTATTTTAAAGTTGTTTACCTTGATATCAGTGCTGCCACGGCGGCCGGCAAAACGTACGGGCAATAATAAAACCAAACTGCGTCGAAAAAAAGTTCCTGTATGTCTTGTGGGGGGGTACTAAAGTGGTAAAATGAACTTAATGATATTATCAAAATTTAAAAATAATCAAGTATTAAGATAAAACAATAATAAAATATTGATTTTAATAAAAGATTAAGAATATGCAGGAAAGCATAAATCAAGTTAAAAGTTATGTGATGTTTATTCTTTAAAATAAGCTTTGCATAATTTATTAAATAAAATTTAATTTGCAGGGGGATGATGTTATTTCATAAACAGTGTACTTAGGAAATATATTAGGAAGTAAAGGTTGATATCTGCCAAAAAAGAAAAAGGATGTGTTTATGTATGAAAACAAAAAATATTGCTTTAACTTTAGCTTTAGTGACTTTGGTCAGCTGTTCTAATTTAGCTTTTGCAGGTTTCAGCGTACCTGGAGTTGGCGGTGGTGCAGGCAATAAACAGGAAACTAAGTCGGAAGTCAAGGTAGACCTCAGTCAGTTGACTGGTCAGCAAAGTAAGGTTTTGAAGATGATGGCGGCGGCAATGATCTGTTCGGCTCAGGCTAATATGGAAGTTAATACGGCTTTAGGGAAAAGTAATACTGAGTTACTGACAAAAATAAGCGCTCTGAAGCAAAATCCCAATAAAGACAATGTCGCTAACTTGTCTAAAGAGGTTAAAAAAACTGCAAGTGCAAAGAATGATTTTGATAAATTGGCCAATGGCAGTGAAGCAGAAAAAGCTGCGTTGAAATCGGCGATGGAAAAAGCCAGTTATTATAAATATGCCAGCTATATTTGTTTTGGCATGGCAATCAAGGATGCCGGCGGAATGATGAGTGAAGCCAGCAGCGCGCTCAAGTCGGTTAAAGATTTCGGACAGATCAATCAGCTGAAAGGCATTATTAATACCGGAAAAATGGCTTCTGCGCTTTATAGTGAAACACAATCCAATTTCAAAAATTATGACAGTACTGCTGCGGCTGCTAAACAGTTATTGAATCCTGACGAAGCCAAAACAGACAACGCTGAGTCACAAAAGATTGCTAACAGCATCCTTGATGGGATAGGACTATAAATCAAATCGGGCAATGAAGATATTACGAAAGCTTTTAACAAGTATTTTGGCAGTAAGCCTTTGCAGCTTTGGCGCTGCAGAGGCGGCTGCCCGAACTGCTGCAGCAGAGATCAGCTGGGGCAATAAGGCCTTTTGCGCTATGCAGGTACGACAGGAGATGCTTGTGGACGATGAAGTGCTAAAGCAGACGGCTGCCATAATAGATGAGCGCCTGCAGGTTTTGCAGCAGCAGGGGGAACTGCCGTTTACTTTAAAAATCAGCGATGACAGTTTTGGTGAGGATAAAACTGCAGATGGTAATATTGCAATAATACCGCTGATTATGGATGACCACTGCTTTAAATCAGAGCATACTATCGAGGGAACTGTGTATTATAAGGCTGTAGTGATGTGCCAGATCGACCTTGCTTTCTGTTATCATCCAGGCGCTGGGGAAAGGCTGAGGCTGCTGCAGGTAGTACCGCTGACCGGTTATTCGGTGCTTGGTGACCGCGGTGAATACACAAGCCCGTTGACGCAAGAAAGACTTAAAGCGGAGTTCCTTGCTGATGCGAAACTGTTGATCGATGATTTAAAATTTAAAAATAAAAAGTTTATGCAGGACATGGATTATAAAAAATCAACGACAGATACATATCAGGTAACTGATGTGGCGATCTCATCGGCGGCTGCTCAGAAATTTTATGGCACGGAGCTGACTTTGGTGAAGTCATTGCTTGGAGCTGTTTTTACCAGTAAATTTGCTGCGCTTAATCCTGATAAAACTGTTTTGCCTGCTATGGTCGGCAATGACTGGGAGGCAGATGCAGCTAAACAGACCTATCAGCTCAGTCTGGGTGATACGGGAAAATATATAACGGTGGAACGCGGCAGCAATGAAATAAAATTGGATCTGATTAAATTGGCTGTTTTTGATGTTCCGCTGAAAAAAGACGTCGGGCTATATCAGAAAAAGGGTTATGCTGCTGAATTGCGCAATCTGAGCGATGGTACAAAGTCTGTTCAGTTCGTTGAACGGTTGCTGCTCCCAAATGATCCTGATGCTGTAAAGTATGACCGCAAAGGCATTTTTGCAGAACTGTTTATAAAGGTTGCAGAAGATTTGGCACAGAAGCAGGGGAGCAAATAAAATGAAAATATTTTTATGCGTACTGATGAGTATGTTTTTCTGCGTGTACCTGCAGCCGGGGGTTGTTTTTGCTGAGATAGTCACGGGGCAGGCTTATATCGAAAATGGGAATATCAGCAAGGCCAGTGCGAATGCGCGTAAAAATGCCATGAGGTCTTATGTTGAAGAAAAGCTGGGCGTACAGGTAAAAAGCACTACTGAGGTCGTAAATAATATGCTGGTGCGCGATTCTATCGTGGCTCGGGCGAATGGCTATCTGCTGGTAAAGAAAGTTGTCAGCGAAAGAATCCTGGGGGAAATATATCAGGTAACACTGGAGCTGGAGGCCAGTAATGATTTGATTAACAGTATGACTAAAGATGTGGCTGCTCAGTTGCTGGCTATTGATGAGGATAGCAGCAGGAATGGGGTACATGTAGCTATAGTAGATGAAGATATCAAAAATACAGTCTTATGGAACAGCTATTTTACCGGCATGCTGAAACAAGCTGGTTTCAGAGCGGAAATCAATGACGATGTGGTGTTGTATCTCAGTCAGAATATCAATAATTTTAATGATTTAAAAATGAATACGGAAATAAGAAGAATCGGACGAACCGGTGATCGCGGAACTGCTAACGCTGTTATCAGGGGCAGAGTAGGTTTGGCCAGAAAAACTGAAAAAATTGCTGAACGCAGTTATAAAGCGGTCGCTCAGGTAAATTGTGAGTTGATTGGTTACGATAATAATAGTATAGATGTTGCTGCCGGTTATTATTATTATGTTGCCGATAATGCTGAACTGGCCGAACAGATGGCAAAGGAGGTCGCACTGAGGACTGCGGCTGAGCAGCTGAGCAGCCAGGCTTTAAAGACACATCAGCTTGAATATCGCGGTGGCGTGCATAATATCAAGGTGACATTGTGCTTCCGCGGTTTAAGTAATAAGGCCGCCCAGCGTGATCTTATAGCAGGTGCTTTGGCTGAGGCAAATTGCAGGGTCATAAGGAGTGGTTTTCTGCCTGATAATACTTTGCAGATTTTTGTTCACGCTGATGATTACAACAATGTAGAAGAATTGAAGGAAGCGGTACTGCGGCAGCTTCGAGGGCCTTTTCCCGAAGTTGTCGATATAATTGATCAAAATCAGATCGGCAGTACAAAATTGAACTTTGCGTTGTGGGGGACATAATGCGAAAAATAGTTTTAGCAATAGTTTTTTTTAGTTGTCTGATGCAGCAGCAGATTATTTGGGCAAACGATACAGGTGTGGTAGTGGTCTGCATAGAGGGCAGCCAAATCACTGATAGTGATGCAATACAAAAATCCATACAGCAAAGCGCAGGTCAGAAAGCGGTCAGGAAGGCTCTGGGAAGGTTTATTGCGCCTGCTCTTGAAGCAGACAGTATTTTTCAAACGATCGTCGCTGAGTCCGAGAAATATGTTATTAAGCCTGTCAAAGTGTTGAAAACCGAAAAAAGAAGCGGCAAAAAGCTGTTTTTTTGTGAGGTGCAGATCGACTTTGCCGGTTTGGAAGCAGGGTTGCGTCAGAAGATACAGTCAAGGCAGGAATCAGCTGCACATCAGGATGATGAAGTATTTTTTTTCATCCGGGTAACTGGTATAAACGAATTTGATCAGAAGCGTGTGGAAGAAAATAATGTAATGAATGTTTATGCCGATGCCTTTCAAACATTTGGGTTTCACAAAAGCAGAGTGGACGAGATTGTTCTGAATACGACTGAGAAATATAAAGATCTGAGGTTTCAGGATTATTTGGAACAGGTACGGAAAGATATCAGTAATAATGTTGAAATAAGTATCGCCGTTGTAGGCGAAATAAACTTATTGCCGTCTGAGACTGATGCCGGCGGTATTAACAGCAGCAGCTTCTGCAGGTTAGTGCTTGTAAAAAACAGTACGGACGGACAGTTGGAAACGATCGGGACTTTTTCTGATGAATATACAATCAGGCGTAGTATTCAGAAGGAAGCAGAGAAACTTGTACTCCAGAAAGCGGCCTATAATTCGGCCAAATATTTAGCGCATTTGACTTTGGAATATTGGCAGCGCAGTAATGAAATTTATTGATAACGGAGGGATTTATTATGAGAGCGTTATTTATGGCAGCAGTATTTTTAGTTGTTTCAGGTATTGTGATAGGTGATGCGGCGGTGCAGAATGATTTTATACTGAAGTCTGCTTATGCTGCAGAGATGCAGTCTGTTGCTGGTTCATCAGACAGAATGACAGCAATTGGATATGGCTATTTGCCGGCGGGGATGCCTGTGGGCAGAGCTAAGCTGATGGCCAGGCGTGCTGCGATTGTGGACGCCCAGCGGAATTTAGTGGAAATCATTAAGGGCACGGCAGTTGATGCTGAAACGTCGATGGAGAATTATTTAGTGACCAGCGACATAGTTAAAACTAAAGTCAATGGTATGGTCACAGGTGCGAGGATCGTTGCGGAGAAATTAGATGCTGACGGATCATACGAAGTAACGATGGAAGTCCCCATGTATGGAGTAGGAAGTGTTTCAGACGTTGCGATCAATGCCGTTGTGGGCGATAGTGCACCTGTTCCTGTACCCGCGCCGAATCCGGCGTTTGTACAGATATATAATCAAATATCTGTTAATGACAATAGCTTTGGATCAGGGTATACCGGTGTCGTTATCGATGCTCAAAACAGCGGAATCTTAAGAACTTTTTGCCCTGCTGTTTATGACACTAAAGGAAGAGCTGTTTATGGAGTCAATAATGTGGATAAAAATTTTGCTGTCAATAATGGCATAGTTGAATATGCTGAAGGCAGTGAGCAATGGAGCCGTGTAACAGCTGGTACATCGCGTGCAGGCGCAAATCCGCTGGTTATAAAGATAGTTGGTTTGAGAGAACGGGTTGTGAATAAATGCGATGTAATAATTTCAGAGGCTGATGCTGATAAATTATTAACAGAAAATCAACGCAGTCATTTTTTAGATAGATATGCGGTAGTATTTGAAAAATAAGCTGGCATTTTTGATTGTTTATATTGGAAATATTAAAACACCTGATATGAATTTTTAGTTCATATCAGGTGTTAAGTTTTCGGCGTGCTTCTATATATTTAACAGAGAGAATAGTTATTTGACAGTTATGAAACGCAGGATAAAGCGCAGTAGATTGAATAATTTTTTCTGTTTAATATTGTTTCAGGCCTCCTTATTATTTTTCAGCAGTGCCCGGCTCAGTTCGTTCAGGCAGCTGGTGAGCTTATCCAGCCGCTGCTCCATACGCAGCAGCAGATACCAGCTCAGCACCATCGGGAAACCGAAGTTACCGACGGCGCTGAAGATCTCTTTGGTATCCATGGCGGTTAGGCCAGCACGGTAACGGTAACGACCTTGATGCGGGCTTCAACGAATTCGCTCAGCCCCAGGCCGCCGCTGGTCAGCACGCCTGCTTCGATGATCTTGGCGGCGGCTGCCTGCGCTTCGGCTAAAGTAACGTCTTCACGCGGGTCGGCGATGCTCAAAGTCTTTTTAGCGCCGTCGCTTTTGGTGAAGATGAGTTCTAAAGTTTTTTCCATGTTTGTTCTCCTTTACATTAGATTTTTGTTTACAGGTGGGTGTTATTCTGCTTTGTCGAGTTCGGCTTTTTCGGTAACGTAAACGTTAACGACAGCGTGGCTCATAAGTTCGCCGATGGCTTCGGCGACAGCAAGGCATTTGGCGGCATCGGCGTCCAGGCGGACACTGCCGACAGAGGTGCTTTTGGTTTGCATGGCGCCAAGGGCGTTGGTGCCGTTTTCTACGTCCATGGAAAGTTTGAGGGAAGTAGGATTTTTGCTGACAGTCATATTTTCAGCTCCTTTCATAATTTGGTTTTGTTTTTGTGTTTATGAAGCTTTCTTGAAAGAAAGTCTAAAAAAGCTAAAAAAGATTGAAGAAACCATTAAAAGAAAACATCGTGTTCTTTAAAAAGCAGCCCTTTTAAACAAGGGGCTGCTTTTTGCATACCACAGGGCCTTGCCCCTGATGACCTGCCCGCCGGGTTTCATTGCTCCGTCGCCTGGTGAATCGCGCAGATACCATAAGTCCCAGCGGGTTTCGGCGTCGCCGCTGTACGGTCCGTAGCCGTCGATAAGCGCAGCTTCACAGTGAGTAAGGATGTTCCCGCGGTCGATAGGGATATTGAGCCCCTGCGCCAGCTTGGCAACTAATTTACCTGCGGCGTCGATCTGGCGGGGAGTGGGCGGAAACTTGCCGAACTCAGTATCCCTGCCGTTATGGGGCAGCGCGCCGCAGGCGCAGCAGAGAGCGATACCGATAGCGCCGGTATTGCGGTGCCACGTATGGCTTTTAAGCTCGGTGAGCTGCGTGCAGGTCTGGTAAACGCTGCCGTCGGCGTCGATGTTGAAATGGTAGTCGTCGTAAAGCTGGCCGTAACGTCCTGCGGTCCAGTGCAGATAAATCTGCGAGATGCGGTTATGCCCCAGGGCGACAAGTTCGGAGAGCTTGGCTGCCGTCAGCAGCGGTGCTGATGATATTTGCATTTGCATAGTAGAGATACTCCTTTCCTGTGAGTTTGGAGAGCAGGCCATTATTTTAACGTCCTCCGTTCAGCATTTTGATGTGCTGTGGCACCCTCTCACTCTTATATGGCTTTTTAGGCCCTGTTTTTTAACCTGCCGGCAAGAAAAATTTAAAAAGTGTAAAATTTGCTCTTCCAAGCGGCGGATAAAAAATATTTATGTAAAGGGGGTTAAAAATGACCTTGTAAAAAGCCATATAAGAGTAGGGGATATTATTACTGACGCAGTAAGCATACCGAATCTTTTAAATCTTAAAGACCTTTAGCATCTCTTAAAGCTTTTAAATCATTAAAATCTGTAAATCCTTCGTACATACTTATGATTTTGACTTGGAAGTTTTAAGTGTTAATAATGGTTTTGTATTACTGATCTGCGTTAGTATTGATACTTACACCCTAAATTCAGCGAAAGCAGGTAAAAAAACATGAATGATTCTTTAGCTTCACAACAAAAATCTAAAAAGACGGGCGGCGATGTGCTGAGTGCCCGTCTTTTGTATTTGGCGCTGAAATGCCCCTTACTGCAGGGAAAACACTGCCAGACAGAGACTGTACGGCCAGTTGAGCCGCAGCCTGTCAAAACGGTGAAACCGCCGAGAAAGAACGATGCTTTAGTAGAGCTGCGTATCGTTTTGCCTTATGGTCTGCGCAAGCAGGCACAGGACGAGCATATCAACTGCAGCGCTTTGTTCCGCAGGGCGCTTAAGCGCAGTTTAACGTCACGCCGCAGTTCAGGCGCAAGGTGTGACTAGTGGATCATTTTACAGCGATCGAAAATGCGTGGCTGGAACCTCCGCAGATCCTGGCGGAAGCTGTGTACAGCTGTGAATTGTGTAATGAGGCTGTTTGCGCCGGTGATTTTTATATCGAGCTGGATGGGCTCATTATTTGTATAGACTGTCTGGACAGCCTGACGGCGCGGGAGCTGGCAGTAGAGGTGTTGAATAATAAGATCACCGCAGCAGGGTGAGATAAGGGGATGTATTGATGACAGTTACTTGCACTGAAACAGCGGAGTGTGATAAATGGGCCGAAATAGTGGCTTTAGCGCAGCAGGGCAATAAAAAGATGCTGGGGGTGATTTTGCAGGCTTTTGATATCAAACTGCGTAAAATAGCACATACCAGCGCATACAAAGGTTTTGCCGAGGATGGCGAACAGATCGAAAGGATTGCCGTAGTAAAGGCGCTGGAAAAGTGGGGACAGCGGCAGGATTTCGAGAAGCTGCCGGCTTTTATCGTCAGTAAGTCGTATACGGCGATCAGCAGTGAATGGAAACGCCGGCATAAGGATGAAGAAATGACCTGCCCTTATGAAATAGAAAGCGGCTGTGAATTTGCAGAGGAAGTGCTGACGGCAGATGCGGCGCAGACGACGCGTACTTATTTTGAACAGCAGCAACTGCAGCAGGATTTTGCAGAAGTGCAGGAACTGTTGGTACAGCTTTCGCCCAAACAGGAAGAATTGATCGAACTGCATTTTTTAGAAGGCTGGAGCAACGGCGAACTGGCACAGAGGTTTGGCGTCAGTCCTGCGGCGATCAGCAAAACGATCAAAAAAGGACTTACTAAGCTGCGGCAGCTGCTGCTTGCAGCGCATCAGGCCGAAAAACAGCGGGAAGCGGAAGAACTGATGATGTAGATAAGCTGGGATATGGATCATCAGGCGCAGGCCGGCAGGCTGTTATGGCACTGCCAGCCAGGGTGATCTGACTGGGAAATGCGTTGGACAGAGAAACCCGTAAGTGCGCCTGACCATATAAGCCAATCAGAGGCTGAAAATATTGCGAAGGATGTGCTGAAAAATGGAGAGACCTTATGAACAGATACGGCAGATGGTAAAACTGTTTGAATATAACAGACTGAAGCTGCGGTTTAGAAACGAAGATGAACGGGCCAGGTTTATTGATGGCTGGGCAGAACACTTCTGTGAGACGGACGATGCCGAATGGAATATTGCGGTGACTATTATGACTGCCCGCCGCCGCGAACCGAACTTCTATAATATGGAAAAAGCCCTGCGTGAAGCGCAGGGCATAAGGCGGGAACGCAGGCTGGATAAAGAACGAAGAGAAAACAATCAAGCGAATACCACAAATGCACAAAAAAGAGCCTTGCAAAAGCAAGGCTCATCTAATTTACAGCCAACTCCCAAAACTCCTTACGAAATAGCACAGGAAGCATTGCTTAGGTATGAAAGGAGGGGGAGAAATATTTAATATTACAAGATTGAGTGAGAACATTACATCTTATGTAATACTTACTTCATTGCTATATCAAAAGCTTCTCTGAATAGTTCATCAGTGAAATTGCATCGCCGCTCCTTTTTTAATTGGAAACAGGTATTTTGGTATTTTTTGGAACGTTTTCCCTTCGTTTTAATTTTGGCACTTATTGGAAAGTCTTTTGAAAATTGTAAAAATGCAATTCTCCAATAAACGACCATTAAGTGAATGGAGTTATATATATTAAATAGTTCATCATCAGAAAATACAGAAGTATCTTTACTTTTGAGATATAAATGAAGTGCTTTTTCAAATTCGCGCCAATCATCTTCCCGAATTTTCTCAGGCTTTTGTTCAATCCAGTTGAATATTCTGGGATCTTCTCGATTTCCAACCCTATCTAAAATATCTTGCCATTGCCTCCAGGATAACTTCTGTACGACCTTTTTGTTAGCTTGAGATAGGATATAGCATTGTTCGTAGAAACTTCGTGTTGTTGCATTTTTACCTTCATTGCGTTTTCTATTTTCTTTAGTTGCAAAAGTTTTTATTTCATCCCAAAATTTTCTTCGTTCGGCAATTGATATCTCATACTTGTTTAGTAATTCTCCTAGAAATAAACCTAAATTGTATTTATATAAAACAGATTTACCATATACAGTTTCTAAATCAGATTCTATTTGTGGTATTTCGTTTTTTAGTGCATTCAGTATTTGATCGATAGTTGCTTTTTCTTGGGATGACAGCAATCCATCATATACCAAGCGGCCATGAACATCAAGTGCGACTACTCGTCCCACGTTATCACCTCATTTTATGCCAAACTTTTTGAATAGACTCTTTCGATCTTTTCTATAACTTTATCAGCTGCTTCTTGTGGTTCTAAATTTGTAAACTCATCATCTTTGTTGCCAAACATGTCATATTTACCTTCAGCAAGATATAAGAGTACATATTGTTTTAACATCTGTTCTTTCATATATTCATGCTGTATATCTGGATAATCTTTTGAATTTAGATAGGCTGTATGCCCTATATTGAGAGTAATCGTTCTATTTGATCCTGCAGTGAACCAAGAACGGCGGTAGTCGCCAGGGGCTACCACACTATTTACATCAAAGGCATCATTCTTTCCATGTTTTTCATCTGAATTTAAAAATATTTTAAAGTGATAGAAAGTTATTTTGTCGCCTTTTTCATAATCGCTATCATCATTATTTGCGATCAATCTTGCTCTAAGTTCCAAGATCCCCTTGGATAGGTATTGTTCATATAAAGATTGATCAAAAACGATATTTTGTAAATATGGAGTAATAATCTCGCCAAAAGGATTAATAGTGCCTGTTTCTGAGGATAAATCAATAATTTTGGGACAAGTAGGGTCACTAGCATTGTGAATACTGACATTTAGTCTATATGATAATATTTCATTTCGTTTATTTTCGATTCTATAGCAAACATTTTTAATTATTTCTCCAAAGTTAACACGGCGGCTAGTAGCATTAGGGAAAATGCATTCATGCAGAGTAAGGACTACACCATTTCGGCTGTTGTCAGGTTTGTCTATATCAAAAAAGTATGGCAGTTCTTTAACTATTTCTTTGCCGCTGCCAGGAATTTTTACAATTAACACAATCCTATTTTCAGCGCAATGTGTAGAATTAGAATTGGAAATAACATGTGAAAAGCTTTTCTTAAAAATATCGTTAGATTTTATATTAGCTTCATCTTTATCAAGAACATATAAAGTTTTTCCTGTGAGCATATCCTTTATAAATAGTTTATATTGAAATTTCTTGGTGACAAGATAAGTGCTTTTTATACGCATTGTAAAAGAGACAGTATCTCCATTGGTTACACGTTCTGTTCCATATTGTGGATATTTAATATCTTGCCATCTTACATCAAAAGCTGACTTTTGTGGTCCTTTGCCTAAATCTTCAAACCCGAGTTTGTCAAACAGATCCTGAATATCTTCAGCTATTTGCTTGAGTTCATTGCGGATTTTTTTATCTTCGTTTTCTTTATCTTTGATATATCCCCATTCAATTAAAAGAGTATGGAATTTTTCGTTACAATAGTTTTTTAAAATTTGATAGGCGGCATTATTTTTTTTACCTTTACTAACACCAAAATGCACTTTATCTTCAATTTCTGAGAGAGCTGCCTCCCAAGTATCATCAACTTCTATATATCCCCAAAATTTTCCGTCTATTTTAGTTGGTATATCTTTAAGATCAACCTGTCCTATTTTCATGCCTTTTCTATAATATGAAATGCCAGTCCAAGGAATTGAACCATCCTCGAATATGTATAAGCCAAAATTTTTAACTCTGTATATGTGGCTACCCATCGCATATTCAGGAGACTTTAAATCGTACTTATGAGTTGCTGCTGTAATATTTTTTGGAATAGCAATTGGAATATTATTTATTGAGATACAGGAAGGGTCTTCTAATCTTTGAATAATTCTCCACCAAGATTCCTGGATAAATGGAATGATGGAACCATCTGATATAGACTGAACTAATTCTTCTGTTGGTGATTCAATGATTACACGAGTTCCGTAAGTATCTTTTTTTTCTAATCCTGTTTTGTCTTTTATGAAACGATATGCCTCATCACCTTCGTGAGCAACATTTAATACTTGTCCGCACCGATTAAGATTTGCAACATATTTATTATCAGATCTTAATGAGTCATAGTAATAAGTATATGTAGTAGATGCTACAGAGTATACACTTTTGCCAGCACCAAATAAGCCGCTACCAGTTGTATTGTTCCCCGAATTGAACATAGAGGAAAACCGTGCGAGGCGTTCGTCGCTTGAAAGTTGTTCACCACGAGCCATTTTTTCACTTACTTCTTCTGCGGGTATATTTTGACCAATCAGACCAAGTGTTCCGCAATCCTCCACAACAACAAATGTACCATGTTCATTTGTTATAAGAGAGATATTGCAAGACCAATTTCTCCATTTATTTGTTTTTCTCGCACCTACGGCATTTTGGATAGCATCTTTTTGAAATCCATTAGGGAATGATACTCCTGCGTCTGTGTATGCACCAAGAATCCAATTAACATTATTCTTATAATTTTGAGGGATTGGGGTCATAATTTTATTCATAAAGTATCATCCTTTCTTTTATCGAGATAGCTTAAACTTTGATTCTTTACCATCACTAGCATTAAATTTTGATTTAGCAATTCTCACTTCTTTTTCAATTGTATTAAATATATCTGAGACATCTTTTTCTGTGTATTCATAGGAAGCCGGATTAGCGCAATTTCCGAGTAGTTGTATCATTGAGATAATTTTATTTGTACGTGCTTCTGCAATTCTAATAAATTTATTTCTTTTAGATTCTTTATTCATAGAACGAATCTCCTCTTCATTTTATTTTACATATAATATAGCATATAATCCAGATAAAATCAAATTATTTTGAAAATAATTTAAAAATAATGCAAATCAACCCCCTTGAAACATGCGAATGTTGCAGCATGTTTCAAGGGGGTTGATTTGCAAATAATTATTATAGACGGTTAAGTAAGTTTGTTGCAATTGCCTTTGCCAGTAATGGTGGAACTGCATTTCCCACTTGTTGGAATTGAGAATCCTTTGTACCGCAAAAGATAAAACTGTCTGGAAATGATTGAAGTCTAGCAGCTTCTCTTACAGTTATCGCTCTGTCTAATGTTGGATGTATCCACATAGATTTCCTAACGTTAACGACTGTTCCAGAAGGTTCATCTGGATTTAGGCGCAAATATATAGTATTTTGGGTTCTTTCTGGATTTGTATAAGTAGACTTTAGTTCTGTACTTAAACTATGAAAATTTTTACCTGGTTTAATAGCTTTAAAACGGGTCATAGCTGTTTCAGTGGTTTTTGTGGTGAGATGATTATAAAAACTAGAGTTACCCTGACGCATTAATTTTCCATATAAGCTTATATTATCGTCTTTTTTGTATGCAATCGCTGGCGCATCTTTATCATAACTTGATTCATATGTTGCCAGGTCTTTTATTGCATCCCAGACGCTATATATAGGAACATTTTCAGCTTTTTGTGGTAGTAGCGGACCACCTTTATATTTATCTCTTCTAATACCCACAATTACATGTCTACGGCGATATTGAGGAACACCAAACCATTTTGCGTTAAGAGTTCCGCCGCATTGTATATAGTCGTTACCTAAAATTGCATTAATATAATCTATTACAGAAAATGATTTTGTAATAAATGATATTGTGCCATCAATGTAGTTATATTTTCCAATAAGCTTATTTTGGTGAATTTCTTCTACAGATAGGAGTGCTTTTTGCAATGAAACAATATTTGAAACATCATTCTTTATATTAATAATTGTATCTGGATTAAAAGATTCGGTTAACTCCATCAATTTTGATGTTATCATAGTGTGATATTCATCATGAATATCTTGTACTGTAGAAACATAAGATTTAATATTTTTTATTAAAAATTTTGTTTGTTTTTGCAAAAAAGAGTTCAGCCGTTTCTCGTTACTGTAATGTTTACTTAGGGTATTCAATAGCTTATATAAGGGTTCTGGCAATAAGTATCGATTTACTGAATCATTATTGTTAATTAACTGCATTAAATCGATTGAGTTATATATTATTTGTGGTGCAATGAAGATGGAATCTTCTTTTTTGGGAATATTGAAGCCGTTACTAATTAATTCATCAATAATTGTGTTATCAGTATATGATTCATAAAAGCGATGTTTATCAGATTCCAACATACTTACATTTTCCATAACAAATGCAATGGGTTTCAACTCTTTAATAGCCCGGAAATATTCTTTAACTAAACTATTATTCATATTAATTACATGGTTTTTCTGTCTATTTGCATTTGAAAAACCTTGGCATGGTGGACCTCCAATAACAATATCAATTCCACCAACTTGTCCACTTAGGGTTGAAAAATCATAACCCTTAATATCATTGATGAACACAAAGTTGGTTACATTAGAAGCTATATTTGCTTTATATGTTTCTCTTGCAGCTTTATTAATTTCAGCGGCAGCTATGATTTGAAATTCACCTGTTTGTTGGAAGCCTAGACTTAGACCGCCTGCACCAGAAAATAAATCTATAGTTTTTAGCATTCCATATCCTCCTCGGAAGAGTCAACTTTATGTTTTTTCAACCATTGATCCACTTCAGTAATTTTGAATTTCCATTTGCGTTCTAACTTATAAGCGGGTAGGCCGTTTTGTTTCACCATTTTCTTAACAGTATCCTTACTGGCAGAAAGATGATTGCAAATTTCTTCCATTGATACCCACTTCTCAGGTGAATTATTCATAATGTTATCTACCTCCATATAGAAATATATAATATCATTATTTTGTTTAAAAATCAATGTTAAAATGAACGTATAAATATGTTTTATGACTAATAATTGATAATAATAGATAATGATCATGTTTGAATAATATTTTATGTGATATAATGTTATGATTAATTTTAATTATAAATTTAATAGTTATATTCAGTGAGTTTTTAATAAATTGAATTAATAGTCATCCAGATGTGAAATTTGTGTTGACTTAATTGATTGATATTTTTGTTATTGCGAAATTGAAAGATAATATTACTCAAATTATGAAGGAATTATTCTAATGTAAAATTAACATAATAGTTTGAATTTCTAAATGGCAGAGGTATAATCAAAGTATTAAGATTATTCTAGGTGATCATTGCAATATGCATTCAAATGAAAATTTCGCTGAGAATTAAATTGACGGAGGAAATATAGTTGGATACAATTACAAAAGAACAGCGTAGTCGTAATATGGCAGCAATACATTCAGTAAATACTATTCCTGAGATATATCTGCGTAAACTGCTTTTTTCCAAGGGGTACAGATATAGCATTAATTTTAAAAAACTTCCAGGACATCCGGATATCTATTTGAGAAAATATAATACAGCAGTATTTATTCATGGTTGCTTTTGGCATAGGCACGAAGGTTGTAAATATTCTTCCACTCCAAAATCTAAAGTAGAATATTGGAATAAAAAGTTTGAAATGAATATCAACCGTGATAGAGTTGTTAAAGAAGAGTTAAAAAATGCAAATGTTAAATGTCTTGTCATCTGGGAGTGTTCTATTAAAAAGATGAGAAAAAATCCTGAATTCTGCAGTGAAATACTTAGTGTAATAACAGAGTTTTTTAAATCCCAGAACTTATATATGGAGCTATGAGTTTGTATGAAAAGACAGATCGAAGGATTGTTAAGAATAGGGGATGTTTTAGAGGGGCATTGAAGATAACAAAAAGCCGCTGAATATTCAGCGGCTTCTTTACTTTCAATATAATGGTGGAGACGAAGAGGATCGAACTCTCGACCTTACGGATGCGAACCGTACGCTCTCCCAGCTGAGCTACGTCCCCACTACATAAAATATCTTACTCCTGGCGGCGCAAAATTACAAGTATATTTTTAGCTTTAGTGCTTGCCGCTATGTATACACGCGCGCTTATTGACAACTTTTGCCGCTGGTGATACACTTTAAAGTAATTTCATAAGTATTTGATCGATGATGAGGATTAGTAGCTTTGCCAAGCGGACCTCAGCGAGCCGGTGACAGTGCAAGTCCGGCGTTTGGCGGCAGGGTGAATGGACCTTTAAGATACGGCTTGAGCCCGCAAGGGGGTAGACGCCGTCGGGATGCTTCGCCCGTTACCAGGGAAGGGGATATCGGCCATGGCCCGTATCTTAGCGAGCGGACTGATTATTCAGTCAAGCAGGGTGGTACCGCGAAAGTTGTGTCTTTCGTCCCTACATGGGGATGAAGGGCTTTTTTTATTGCCCGATTTGAAGGAGGCTTACATTATGGATAAAGAAAAAAATACCAGGCTGCCGTTGGTGGACCTGATCGAAGTTAAACCAATGCAGGACGGCTACCGCTGGGTAGCGATCACGGCGATGCTGTTCGCTATCGGCATCATCCTGCATACGGTCAGCCCTAATGTGGGCGGCGTGACGCCGAACTGGACGATCGCCATGTATTCTATCGTTATCAATCTGACGAACCCGACGCTGTCGCAGGCTGTGGGCATCGGTTTTATTGCGGGCATCACGCTGGTGCCGTCGTCGAAGTCGGCTTTTCCGCTGGGCAATATCGCCAGCGAGCTTTCGGGGGCGATCACCTGCTGCATCCTGGTCAAGGCGATGCTGCGCTGCGGTTTGGGCAAGTGGAAGCTGCGCCCCCTGGTGACGGGATTTTTGGCAACTATGGCCAGCGGCGGTGTGTTTACTTTCATTTTAAAGATCGTTCTGGGCTTGCCGCTGCATGTCTGGCTGTATGCCATGCTGCCGGTGGTGGCGATCGTGGGCGCGCTGAACGGCATGATCACCTTTTTGCTGTTCGGGCCGGTGCGGAAGCTGTTTTTTGTGCAGGAGGACGATGAATGATGGAGAGCGTTATCAGGCTGGAAAATTTTTATTTTGCTTATAATAAATCGGAGCTGGTGCTGCAGGATATCGACCTGGAGATCAAAAAGGGTTCGTTCACTGTGGTGGCTGGTCCCAGCGGCGCGGGTAAAACTACTTTGTGCAAGGCGATGACGGGCATCGTGCCTTTTTATATGGGCGGACGTTACAGCGGCGATGTGCAGGTGCTGGGCGAATCGACTAAAGGCCGCCGGGTGTCGGATATCGCGATGCGCGTGGGGCTGATGCTGGAGGATTACGAAAGCCAGCTGGTTTCGCTGACCGCGGGCGAGGAAGTGGCTTTCAGTTTGCTGAATCACGGTTTTGCGCCGGAGGAGGTGGCGGAGCGTACCCGTAAGGCTTTGGAGGACGTGGGTCTGCCGGGGCGCGAGAGTTATCAGCTGGACGAGCTGTCGGGCGGGCAGCGCCAGCGTTTGCTGCTGGCGGCTACTTTGGCGGTGCATCCAGAGATCATTGTGCTGGATGAGCCGGTATCGGCGATGGACCCGGACGGGGCCCATTCGCTGTATGAGCTGTTATATGCGATCCATCAGCGTTACGGCACGACGATCATCGTAGTTGAGCATCGAGTGGACTATCTGCTGCCTTATGTGACGGACATGGTAGTGCTGAAGGAGGGGCAGCTGGTAACGGCTGATACCTTTGCTGCTGCAGCGCGGACGATGTATGAGGACGAGGAGCTGCGTCCGCTGGTGCCTGCGTTATGGCAGGTGAAGCTGGGCGTCGAGCGCCGTTTCGGTATTACTTTGGGCGAGTGGCGGACTGAGGCAGAGGCGGCTGCGGAGTTACAGATGCTTGGTTTTGAAGGGGGGAACGCCTGATGCTGGAGGCTAAAGAGGTCAATTTTGCTTACCGCAGGGGTCTGCCGGTACTGAACGATATCGCCTGCACGATCGGTGACGGCGAGTTTGTGGCGCTTTTGGGCCATAACGGCAGCGGCAAGACGACGCTGAGCCGTTTGTTCATGGCGCTTCTGCATCCCCGCAGCGGGCAGGTGCTGGTAGACGGCGAGGATATCGTCAATTATGAGCCGGCCGACCTGGCTGACAAGATCGGTTATGTATTCCAGAACCCGGATCTGCAGATTTTGGAAGATACGGTTTTTGATGAGGTGGCGTATGGGCCGAGGGCTAAAAAGCTGACGGCAGAAACGATCAAAAAGCAGGTGGAGGCAGCTTTGGCGGCTACAGGGCTGGCCGAGCTGGCGGGCGCGTATCCGCGTCTGCTGTCCTTTGGGCAGAAGCGGCGTTTGGGTGTGGCGTCGGCGCTGGCGCTCAATCCGCGTACTTTGATCTTAGACGAGATCACCAACGGTCAGGATGCGATCGAGAAAGAGCGGATGATGCAGTATTTGCAGACGCTGAACGAAGAAAAGGGGATCACGATCGTGTTGATCTCGCATGATATGGACGTGGTGCGCCGTTATGCGAAGCGGGCCATTGTCCTGAAGGACGGCGACCTGGTGTATGACGGTACGCCGATGGAGCTGTTCGGCGGTGCGTATGCTGTGGAGGAATGGGGCCTGCGCCGGCCGACGGCGGCTGCTTTGGCGGGCAGTCTGGGTTTTACGGCGGCGACACCCGAGGAGTTCTGCCGCCTGTTGGTGCGGAAAGGAGCTGAGGACTGATGCGGATCAGTGCGTTTACTCAAATCATTGTCACTGTCGCTGTGACGGCGTGGGTCTTTATTCTGCCGGTCAAGGCGGTGGCGACGATCCTGGTTTTTGAGCTGGCTTTACTGCTGTCGATCAAGCGCGACCGCATGACTATGGCGGCGATCGGCGGTTTGGCGGTGTTCACCGGGCTGATGATCCTGTTCCAGCTGCTGTTCGGTTCGCCGCTGGAGGTGGCGCTGACGGGCGGTCTGCGGATGCTGGTCATGACGATGGCGTTTTTGTGTATGCTGGCGGCGACGCGTATCCAGGATATTGCCCAGACACTGGTGGACCGTTTCCACCTGCCCTGTGAATATGCTTTTATGCTGACGACGGCGCTGCGTTTCGTGCCTAATTTTCTGGCTGACAGCGAGATCACGCTGGATGCTCAGTCCTGCCGCGGTTATTCCAACCGGGGCAACTGCGTGAAACGCCTGCTTTCGTATGTCGTGGTCATCAGACCGCTGGTCATGCGGGCGGTGGCCAAGTCCGAAACGCTGGCGCTGAGTATGGAGCTGAAGGGTTTCGGCAGCAATACTTATAAAAATATGCCGCGCGAGCCGCTGGGAGCCGCCGATTTTATCGTGCTGGGGCTGGTCGTGGTTCTGAGCACCTATCCGTTCTGGAAATGATGCCCGGCTGAAAATTTAAAATCATCCTGCAAGCAGCTGCTGCCTTAGAAAGGGAGCGGCTGCTTTTTTTGAGTAATACAATAATTTTATTGCCTAAAAGAATATAAATTACAGTTGATAAAAATAATAAATATGATAGAATAAAATCAGCAAAGTATATAATAATATCGAACTATTTTAAATGTATGGATAGAAGGTGGCTGCAATGGTACAATCGGGTGATACTCTCGTTTTATCTTTAGCTGAATTACTGGGCGGCAAGCAGGTGGATACCGGAGTCATCGACAGGGCTCTGGCGGAGCTCTGTTCTGCTTTTGATTTTGACGGCGGGCTGATCTATGAATTGGACCAGTACAACCATCTGCATCTGAAAGAACGCTGTCTGCGTAAGGAACTGCCTTTGCGGGGCAGCTTTCCGATCGACGCGGTCGACGCTGCTTACCGCAGCTATCTGGCGCAGGAAACCTTTGTCTGGCTGGAGGGTGGACAAAAGAACAGTGCGGCTGAGAATGCTTTGCTGGAGCTGTTTGCGGCGCAGTCGCTGGTAGTGGCTTCAGTAGTCGATGAAACGCTGCAGATCTACGGGCTGCTGGTATTTGTACAGCAGTCGGCCCGGCCGGTGCCGCCGGCAGGCACGCAGCAGCTGCTGAAGACAGTGCTGTCGATGTTTGGCCGGTATATCGGGGTGCGGGTCTATCAGAACAAGCTGACTTTTGCCAAAAATTCGCTGGAAAGCATTTTGGATAATACGGGTATAGATATTTATGTCAACGATTTCCATACCCATGATATTTTATATGCCAATCGTTCTATGGCGGCCCCGTACGGCGGTATTTCGCAGTTTTTGGGGCGCAAGTGCTGGGAGGTGCTGTTCCCGGGTCAAAACGGGCCTTGTACTTTCTGCCCGCAGCAAAAGCTGATCGATGAGAACGGCGAACCGACGAAGATCTATTCCTGGGATTATCAGCGGCCTTTCGACGGTTCCTGGTTCAGGGTGTTCAGCGCGGCGTTCCGCTGGGTGGACGGCAGACTGGCCCATGTGGTGAGCAGTGCCGATATCACTGACAATAAGCGCAACGAAGCTTTGGTCGAGTATCTGGCCAATTATGATTCGCTGACGAACCTGCCGAACCGCCGGATGCTGGTGAAGGAGTGCGAGCGCCGGATCGACAAAACGCAGGAGGGCGGCGAAGGTTATCTGCTGTTTTTTGACATCGACGGCTTTAAAAAGATCAACGATACCTTTGGTCACGAAGCGGGGGACGAGTTCTTAGTGCATCTGGGACAGTTCTTTTCCGGTATCCCGCTGCTGCATGACGCTATTTACCGCAACGGCGGCGATGAGTTCATCGCGATCATCGACGGGGATAAAACGGAAGCTAATATCCGGAATCTGGCCAGCTTTATCCATCGGCGGTTTGCCCAGCCCTGGCGGCTGAAAAGGGGCGAGGTGTTCTGCAATGTCAGTATCGGCGTGGCGCGTTATCCCGAGGACGGGAGGACGGCGGAGGAGCTGCTGCTCAAAGCTGATCAGGCCATGTACAAGGTGAAAAAAGCCGGCGGTAAGGGTGTCCTGTTTGGGTACGAGCTGTAAATCGTAATAATAAAAGCCTTTATGACTTTGTCATAAAGGCTTTTTTATGCGCAGATCCTGATGATCAGTGGCGGTCAGTCTTGGCTGCCGCCAGGTAAAAGTCCAAAAACAGCTGGGCGGTGGCGCTTAACCGGTCTTTTTTGGACCAGAACAGCGTCTGCTCAAAATACAGTTCATCATCAGCCAGCTGCTGCTGCAGCAACCCTTGGGGGAAGTCGTCCCTGCCGCCGGCGGAAACGATGGCGATGCCGCTGCCGTCCTGCACGAAAGCGAGTGCGGCAGTATTGGTGGTGGCGATAAAGCGGATCTTGGGCATGAAGCCGTGCTTGAGGCAGGCTTTGCGCAGCAGGCTGTAGCAGCCGAAGTTACAGCAGACAGGGATATTCTGTAATTGTTTCGGCGTCAGCGGCTGCTGTGGATCAAGGCCGCAGTTTGCCTGCGGACTGTAAACGGCGTAAAAATATTCTTTCTGCGTTTTGTGGGCGGCAAACAGCTGCGGTGACGGCAGCGGCGCGTTGGCAAAGGCAAAATCACTGCTGTTTTCCGCAATATGTCTGGTCTGGGCGCTGACGGCTTCTTCCCGGAACTGGAAGCAGATTTCGGGATAGGCGGCCGCAAAGGGACGCAGATAGGTGTTGATGAAAAAGGTGCTTTTGGCAGGCGAAACGCTGAAGCGCAGTGTGCCGGAAGCTTTTTTATTGAAGCTCTGCATATCTAAAAGGATGGTTTCTTCGGTGCGGCAGATCTGGCGGGCCTTGCCCAGAAAGGCTTCCCCGGCTTCGGTCAGGGTCAGCTGGCGTTTGCCGCGCGCAGTCTGGATCAGCTTGGCGCCGTAATAGTGCTCCAGCGTTTTGATCTGGGCGCTGAGGGCCGGCTGGGCCAGGGCCAGTTTTTTGGAAGCTGTGGTCAGGTTGCCTGTTTCGGCGACGGTGATAAAATTACGGTAAAATTCAAAATCCATAGCTCACCTCTAAAAAATATAAGAAATTCTTATTATAATAACAAAGAAATAGTATTTTACTTTTTTATACCACCATTCTACAATAAAAATAGTTTGAGAGCAAGAAGGGGATGGGGTTATGTACGGAAGTAAACGCAAGCGCCGCCTGCACAGCGTAGCGGTATTGCTGGGGCCGCTCAGCTTCGGCTTGACGATACTGCTGCTGGAATGGTTCTTTGGCTTCAAAGCGGCAGCGGCGCTGGGGACGACGGTCTGGATGGCGCTGTGGTGGATATTGCGGCCGGTCAATATTTCGGTGACGGCGTTCGTGCCGATCGGTGTCAACGCATTGTTTGACCTGATCCCGATGCAGCACGTTATCAGTCAGTATTTTTCTGAGATCATCGTGCTGCTGTTCGGCGCTGATCTGGTCTGCCTGACCTGGGCGACGACGGGGCTCGACAAGCGGCTGGCTATCAAGACCCTGTGCTGTATCGGCACGTCGCTGCGGCAGCAGATAGCAGTCTGGCTGCTGGTAGCGACGGTACTGTCCATCTTTTTGCCGAATGTGGTCGTCTGTACGATCCTGGTACCGGTAGCGGTATCCATGCTGCAGTTTATTGGCGAGGAAAACATCAAAAACAGTAAGCTGGCAGTGCCGATCCTGCTGGCGATCGTCTGGGGCGCGGGCATCGGCGGCTTCGGCTCGCCTTTGGGCGGGGCGGCGAACCTGGTGGCGATCAGCTATCTGGAAAAGCTGACAGGACAGGAATTTATGTATATCGACTGGGTGGTGCGTTTTCTGCCGCTTTTGGTACTGGTCCTGCTGCTGAATCTGTTTTTCCTGTTCCATTTGCCGGTGCCGGTAAAGCGCTTGGCTGGTACCAGCGAATATTTTAAGGAAATGTACGCGCAGCTGGGCACGATACGGCTGGGCGAAAAAATCAGCCTGGTGCTGTTTGTCGCGGCGACACTGCTGGCTTTTATCCGGCCGCTGTACGCCGGGTGGCTGCCGGCGCTGAAGCCTGCGTATGTCTTTCTGATCATGGGGCTGCTGGCCTTCACCTTCGAGGATGAGGACGGCAAGGCCCTGCTGACCTGGGAATTTGCGGAAAAGGGCGTTATGTGGGGCATGCTGTTTTTATTTGCCGGCGGCCTGGCTTTGGGCAGTCTGGTGACGGAAACCGGCGCGGCCCTGAAAATGGCTGAGGCGATCACGCTGCTGCCGCTGACTGGCGGTCTGGAAACGGTGTTTGCTTTTACGCTGTTTTCGACGGTGCTGACCGAGATTTCCAGCAATACGGCGGCCGCCGCCATTGCCGTGCCTGTAGTGCAGAGTATTGCGCAGGCGCTGGGGCTGAACCCGATCCCGTATTTGTTCGTGGCGATCGTCGCCTTCAACAGCGCCTATGTGCTGCCGGTATCGATCAGGGCTATCCCGGTCAGCTATGGGCTGGACCCGGCCGAGCTGTTTAAAAACGGGCTGCTGCTGTCGCTGTGCAGCGTACTGCTGATCACAGTCGTTGGTTATTTGTTCATCAGGTACTGGCCGTTGTTCTCTACGGTCTGAAAAGGGTCTGTCGCTCCCACTGCTGCATGGCGGTGGGATTTTTTTGTGCGGGCGCTGGCGGCACAAGGTTTGGGAAAGTATGAGCCGTAAAAAGCGTTCACCAAAAACAAGTATTTATTTAATATTACAATTTAAAGATTGCCAGTAAAAATCTTTTAGAATATAATAAAAATAGTAACTTAATATAATGATTGTATTTATTATAGATAATAACGGAAAATAGAAGGCAGCTGGCAATGAAAAATAATATCTTATTAAAAACTAATTTACTCGTCAGTGTGATTTTGCTGGTTGGTTTCGCCCTGATCGCGACTTTGAGCTACCGCGCTAATTATAATGCTTCACTGGTGAAGATCAAACAGGTCTCCTCGCTGGCCTCGGAAGGTATTTATTACCGTTTGTCGACGATGCTGACCAAGCCGGTGAATATCTCGCAGACGATGGCGCATGACAGCCTGCTGATCAAGCTGCTGGAGGAAGAGGGCAGCCGTTATCAGGAGGCCGGTTACCAGGAAACGATCAGGAAGTATCTGGATACCTATAAAAATAAGTATGCCTATGATTCGGTGTTCCTGGTTTCGGCGTCCACCAATAATTATTATAATTTCAACGGTCTGGACCGCAATCTTGCCCGGGGCGAGGATGAAAACGTCTGGTATTATAATTTTCTGCAAAGCGGCGAAGAATACAGCCTTAATATCGATAATGATGAAGTTGCTGGTGCGGCCAATAAGATCACTCTGTTTGTAAACTGCAGGATCAGGGATGCGTCCGGCCGGGTGATCGGTGTAGTGGGCGTCGGCGTGAATGTCGATTATATCAAAGGCCTGCTGCAGGAATATGAAAAGGAATACGACGTTGCGACATATCTGATCAATGAAAAAGGCGAGATCGAAGTTTCCAGCCTTTATAACGGTCATCAGACGGCGGACTGGTTCAAGGTCAATGACAGCGAAGATATCCGCAGCGAGATCCTGGAATGGAAAAACGGCAGGACCAACTGGGATATCTGGATGCCGGGCGATGTGCAGAATAACGAAAAAAGCTATCTGGTCGTCCGCTATATCCCCGATCTGTCGTGGTATCTGCTGGTAAAGCAGGATACCGGCGCCTTACTGGCCGAGCTGAATGAAAAGATGCTGGAAACGGTAGTTTTGATTTCGGTGGTGATCCTGCTGATTATTCTGACTATCACTTCGGTGATCAGAAAGTTCAACGTGCGGATGACGAAGCTGCTGGAAGAACGGCAGGAGCTGTTCAAGGAAGCGACCGAGCAGATCTATGATAATATTTATGAATTGAACATCACTAAAAACAGGGCAGCCAGCAAAAAGACTGAGCTGTATTTTGAGGCTATGGGCGCTAAAGACCTGCCCTATGAGGAATTTCTGCAGGCTGTGGCCGACAGGCAGCTGCTGGAAGAATACCGGGCCGGCTATGTGGCGACGTTCAGTATCGAAAATGTGATGCGGCACTTTAAGGCCGGCAATAATTATCTGCAGTATGAATTTATGATCACAGAAAACGGCAGCGATTATTTCTGGATGCGGATCGACGCTTATATTTTTTATTCGGAAGCTGATAAGTCAGTGCATATGTTTACTTATCGTAAAAATATCGACGAGGAGAAACGCAAGGAGCTGGAAACACAAAGAAAGGCTTCCACAGATGAGATGACCGGCGTTTATACGAAAAAGGCGACGGAAAGGATCATCGACGGGGTTTTGTGCGGCAAGCTGCAGGGCAGCTACAGCTTTTTTATCATCGATATTGATAATTTTAAGCAGGCCAATGATCTGCACGGCCATATTTTCGGCGATTATTGTATCCGGGAGTTCGTGGAACGGCTGAAAAAATTCTGCCGTGAGGACGATATCATCGGCCGTATCGGCGGTGACGAGTTCGTGGTTTTCGGGACGATATCGGATGAGGAAGGCGCCCGCCGCAAAGCGGCCCGCCTGTGCCAGAAGCTTGATACTATCTGTGAGGACAGCGGCAGTTGCTGGAAAATGTCTGTCAGCGTAGGGATAGCTTTAGCGCCGCAGCATGGCAGAAGCTTTGCCAAGCTGTATGAAAAAGCAGATAAGGCTTTGTATCAGACAAAGGACAAAGGCAAGAACGGCTATACGGTCTATGAGGAAAAGGAATAAAGCGGAATATAAATAAAAAGCCTGCGTTTCATTAGAAACGCAGGCTTTTTGGATGTGAGGAAAGGATTTTTTACGTAAGTTTTTGATATTTACCAGGGGCAGTTGGAATTAGGGCATTCGGTGCGGCCGTCGCCATAATAGCCGCCTCTGTGCTCGCCGCGGTATTCACCTTTATGGTGGCGGTATTTGCGGTGGCCTTCATAGTAATGGCCGCCGCCTGCATGGTAATAGCTGCGGAAATGCTCGCGGGCAGCGTCTTTTTCGGCATCACTCATGCTGTCCCATTTGGCGCGTGCTTCTTCACGGGCTTTCTGGCGTTCTTCAGGAGTCATTTTACGCCATTCTTCACGCTGTTTTTCACGTTGTTCAAAGCGTTCTTTTTCTTCGGGTGTCATATTTTTCATGCGTTCTTCACGCCATTTAGCACGTTCTTCTTCATGAGCTTTTTTGCGCTGTTCGGGCGGCAGTTTTTCCCATTCGGCGCGTCTGGCTTCACGTTCCTTGACCTGCTCGTCAGTCAGCTGCGGGCCGGGGTGCATGGGGCCGCCCCAGTGACGGCCGCGTTCCATATGGTAGGGACGGTCGGGATAATTGTCGCCTTCGTCGTGGTGCAGGATCGTGCCGACACGCTCGCGCATGCTGGGTTTGGTATCGGCCTGCTCGGCCGCAAAAGCAGCGGAAGCACACAGGGCGGTGAGGATACCGGCGATAACAAGAGATTTTTTCCAGGAAGTTTTTATCATAACAACATCTCCTTTAAGATTGTGATTTGAGGTTCGTTTGACCTTGTATGCTTATTGTAGAGTAAACTTATGTCAAAATTATGACGATTTACAGACTTTTTTCTGACATTTTTATTTTAGCATGTTTGGCAGGAAGAAAGCAATTTAGCTCTTTTCAAGGAATGCCTACATATTTTTCCATGCATTTTTCCAGAAGCAGCTGCGCCTGGCAGCAGGCTTTACGGGTCAATGGAAAATATTTTTGAATTATGTAAATAAAGTAATTGATAATTAAAATCAATTTAGACTTGTTTTTATAAAGAGAGTAGTGTATAATCAAATCAAAGGTTAGCCAGAGCTAACTAAAACGAAAATAAACTGCGATGAGCCAAAGCTTTTGGCCAAAGGAGGATCTATATGTATAAACAATATCAGCTGCCTTATGCTTATGGGGCATTAGAACCGCATATCGACGCATTGACGATGGAAACACATTATTCCAAGCATCATGCGGCGTATACTAAAAACCTGAATGACGCAGCCGAAAAAGCCGGCGTGGCAGGACGGGAAATCACCGAGCTGCTGGCAAACCTGGACAGTATCACTGACAGCGGTCTGCGTAAAGCTATCAGAAACAACGGCGGCGGTTATTATAACCACAACCTGTATTTTTCGACTATCAGTCCTGACGGCGGCGGTGAACCGGAAGGCGCGCTGGCGCAGGCACTGACCAGAGAATTCGGCGGTTTTGCCGCTTTTAAGGAACAGCTCAGCGCGCTGGCGTTAGGGCAGTTCGGTTCAGGCTGGGCCTGGCTGTCTGCGGCTGCCGGCGGCAAACTGCTGCTGTCTGCCAGCCCGAACCAGGACAACCCGATCATCGAAGGCAGCGGCTTCGTGCCGATCCTGGGCATCGATGTCTGGGAACACGCTTACTACCTGAAATATAAAAATCTGCGCGCCGATTATGTGCAGGCTTTCTATAATGTTATCGACTGGAAAGCGGTAGCGGCTAATTACGAGCAGGTCCAAAACGGCTGATTATCCGGCCGATACTGAAAATAACAGAATTTATAAATCTTGAGGAGGAATCTATCATGTCTAAAAAATTATATGAAAAAATGAATCTTTATCTTGCCAATCAGGAAGTCGCTTATATCAAGCTCCATAATCTACACTGGTATGTGAAGGGGCGCAGCTTCTTCACTCTGCATGCAAAGCTGGAGGAGCTGTATGACCGGACTGCCGAGATCATCGACGCGGTAGCTGAACGGCTGCTGGCAGTTGGTCAGGCGCCGGTCGCCAATATGAAAGAGGCTTTGGCGCTGGCGACGATCAAGGAACTGGCAGATAAGCCGATTTCTTCGGAAGAAACTGTGCAGGGGCTGATCGCCGATGTGGAATACTGGATCAGGGATACCAAAGAGATCGTGGAGCTGGCAGATGCTGCCGGCGACGGTGTGACTGCGGACCAGTTCAATGATTATTTAGGGGAATATCAAAAACTGCTGTGGATGCTCAAATCCTACATTGCCTGAAACTGAACGGATAAACTGCAACCCTCGCTGCCATAAGGCGGCGGGGGTTTTGCTATGCCCGCAGATAAATTTTGCGGATAAACATTTTTTTGACACATCTTTGTGTTATATTGATTGCAGACAAGTGCGGACCTTATAATATACTTACAGGGAGCTGAGCTGTGCGGAGAATAATTTATCCCCGTATGCCAAAATAAGTATATAATGGTAATAATACATTTACGAGGTGCAGCGATGAATAAAATTTTGATTGCTGACGATAATCAGCAGATAACTTCTATTTTAGCAAATTATGCCCGCAAAGAGGGTTTCGAGCCATTGGTGGCTCTGGATGGACAGCAGGCGCTGGAGCTGTTTGAGCAGCATGAAAAAAATATCGACGTGGTACTGCTGGACGTGATGATGCCGAAGCTGGACGGGTTCGAGGTCTGCCGTGAGCTGCGCCGCCGGTCGATGGTGCCGATCATTATGGTTACGGCCCGCGGTGAAGATTTTGAACGGATCATGGGGCTGGATATCGGCGCTGATGATTATATCCTGAAACCTTTTTCAGCAGGCGAGGTCATGGCGCGTGTCCGCGCTATCCTGCGCCGGGTCCAGCCGCGCGAAGCCGAGCAGCAGAATCTGTACAGCGTCGGCAATCTTGTGATCGATCTGGACAAATATCTGGTCACGATCGGCGGCGCGGACGTAACGCTGACGAAAAAGGAAGTAGAGCTGCTGTGGACTTTGGCTAAAAACAGCAGTAAGGTGTTTTCGCGTGAGAACCTGCTGGACAGTATCTGGGGTTATGATTATTTCGGCGACAGCCGGACTGTGGATTCACATATCAAGCGCCTGCGGGCCAAAGTGGATAAGTTTGAACACGAGGAGTGGGAGATCAAGACCATTTGGGGCGTAGGCTACCGTTTCGAGGAGAAAGAGCATGCGCAATAAAATCGCCTGGAAGCTGACGCTGTATTTTGCAGCGGTACTGCTGATTTTTGCTTTGGTCGTGGGCGGCACCTTTATGCATTTTTTCGGCAAGCATACGCTGGATCTGAAAAAGAAAGAGATGCAGGTACGGGCAACGAAGATCGCCGAGGTACTGCAGGATAATATGTCGCGGCTGCAGAACCGTTACGGCGGTATCGGCAGCAGCCGTTTCATCCGTTATATCGACAATATCACGATGGAAAACGTGTGGGTGGTCGATGAGAATAAAAATGTCAAAATGCACCGTGAGGACGCCGGCGCGCTGCCCGAACAGCACGGGATGATGCACGGACATAAGCGGATGCTGATGCGTCAGCAGGAGGATATAGCCGAACCTGCCAGTGATTTTGACTATAACGCTCTGTCGCCGGAAATCAAAAGAGCGGTGGAACAGGGCTTTACAGGACAGAACTTTGTCATGGAGGAGATCAATCCCGTACTGGGCGAGCTGGTGGTCACGGTAGGCGTGCCTGTCAGCGATGCCGGCGGCAAAGTCAGAGCTGTGGTGCTGCTGCATTCGCCAGTGCAGGGCATGCGCGAAGCTGCCTGGGAGGGGATCAGGATCCTGATTTTATCGTGCGTCGTGGCGATGGTCCTGGTGTTTGTCCTGAGTATGCTTTTTTCGTGGAAGTTTACCAAACCACTCAATAAGATGCGGCTGGTCGCTGAAAAGATGTCGGAGCATGATTATACGGAGCGCTGCAATATCGACCAGAAGGATGAGATCGGGCAGCTGGCCCAAACGCTGGACGGACTGGGCGAAAGACTGCTGGAAGCAGATCAGGCCAGTAAAAAGCTGGAGCAGCTGCGGCGTGATTTTATCGCAAATATTTCCCATGAGCTGCGGACGCCGGTGACGGTCATCCGCGGTTCGCTGGAAGCGCTGTGTGACAGGATAGTCACCGAGCCGCAGGAGGTCGAGGATTACCACCGGCAGATGCTGGCGGAAACTTTGTTCCTGCAGCGGCTGATCAACGATCTGCTGGATCTGTCACGGCTGCAGAATACGGATTTCCCGATCGAAAAGGAACCTGTGAATTTATGCGATGTGGTACAGGACGTAGTGCGCAGCAGCCAGCGGCTGGGACAGCAGAAAAATATTACTATCCAACTGTCCTTGGACACGCCTGTCTATATCATTGAAGGCGATTATGGACGGCTGCGGCAGATGCTGCTGATCTTTTTGGACAACAGCATCAAATTTTCACCGGAACAGAGCAAAATCGAAGTTGCTCTGCTCGGCAGCAGGCTGACGGTAACTGACCACGGCTGCGGCGTGAAGCAGGAAGAGCTGCCCCATGTGTTCGACCGTTTTTATAAAACTCGGGGTGAAACGAATAAGAGCGGCAGCGGTCTGGGGCTGGCGATCTCGAAGCAGATCAGCGAACGTCACGGTATCGGACTGACAATGACAAGTATACCCGGCGAGGCGACCAGTGTGGTGCTGCAGCTGCCGCCGGCTCTGAAGAAAGGAAGTACAGATTAATGAACTATGGTTGTGAAGGCAAGGTCGCCTTTATCAGCGGCGGTACGTCGGGCATCGGCAAGGCTGTGGCCGAGCTGCTGCTGAAAGACGGCGCCGAGGTGTGGCTGCTGGGACGTGATGCCGAAAAGGGTACGGAAGCGGCGGTCACACTGAGCGCTTATGGCAAAGTGCATTATGTGCAGGGCGACGTTAAAGATCTGGAAGCCTGCCGCAGTGCGGCGCAGAACGTGCGCGAGCAGCGTGAAAATATTGATTTGATCGTCAATGCGGCGGGGATCTATCAGGAACGCCGTTTGGAGAAGGTGACCGAATATGATTTTTTTTCGATCATGGACACTAATGTCAAAGGAACGATTTTTTTGACGCAGACCTTGCTGCCTCTGCTGGCAGCAGAGGGGGCGAGCATCGTGAACATTGCTTCCGACGCGGGGATCAATGGCAATTATGGCTGTCCGCTGTACTGCGCATCCAAGGGCGCTGTCGTAGCGTTTACGAAAGCGCTGGCCTTGGATCTGGCGCCGCGGGTACGGGTCAACTGTATCTGTCCGGGCGATGTGGCGACGCCGATGCTGGGTAAACAGCTGCAGCAGGCGGACGGCAGTTATACGCTGGAGGATGTGGAGCAGGCCTATCCGCTGGAACGGGTCGGGGAGCCGCTGGAGATCGCGCATGTGATCTGCTCGGTGCTGTCGCCGTTCAACAGTTTTATGACGGGCAGTATCATTCCCGTGGACGGCGGCCTGACAGCGAAGTAATTAATTGCAAATGCAGATGAAAAACAGGGACAATAACCTTTTGGTTATTGTCCCTGTGCTATTTGCTGCAGGAAGACTTCATAATTGCCGATCGCGGCAAAGAGCATAAAAAAGACGATGGCGAACAGTATGTAGCGCAGCCGTCCGACCGGTTCTGCTTCGATATGGGTGCCGCAGGCCTGATCCCAGATCGTCGAGCCGCTGTCACGCAGCACCTGCCGCGCAAACCAGGCGGGGACGAACATCATGATCGGGATGCCCAGCCACAGCCCTTTGACATAGGCCCAGAAGGTACGTTTCCAGGCTAAATTGAAATCCAGCGGCGCAGACGGTGAAACTACACGCAGTCCCAGAAAGCTTTTGCCGGCGGTAGTGCCTGTGCGGGCCAGCATAAAGGCTTCAGCGCTGATGACGACGATCAGCTGCAGCGCCGAGTAAAGAAAGATATTGTTGAGCGCGAAGATAGAATTACGGCTCAGAAGCAAAAATAAAAAACCGATCAGGAAATAATCGAACATCCGCGCCCAAAAGCGGCGCCAGCTATGGTAATTGACAGGAGAGACGGTCAAATGCAGCACATCCTTTTCAGTGTGATTTGATTAGCTTGTTGCCCTCTTATTGTAACACAGAATTATTTGCAGATATAGTGTGCTATTTTATGAAAAAAAGCATATAATATAAATAAAGCTCAGTGAAATTTTATGCGTGGAAACAATGGGGTTGGAGGGATAATTATGCAGAAAAATGCACCTATCGGAGTTTTGGATTCAGGCGTCGGCGGTTTGTCGGTCTTAAAATGTCTGCAGGCGGCGCTGCCGCAGGAGGATTTTATTTATGTGGGCGATACGGCGCGTACGCCGTACGGACCCCGCAGTGAAGCTGAAGTACGCCGGTTTGTAGGTGAGATCATTGATTATCTTGACGGCCGCGGGGTAAAGCTGGTAGTTATTGCCTGCAACACGCTGACTGTTCTGGGTGTGGACACACTTAAAGGCAGCCATGCTTTTGAGATCGTGGGGATGTCGAAAGGTGCGCAGCTGGTACTTGCCGCCAGCAGCAGGAAAAAGATCGGCGTGTTTGCCACTGAATTTACGATCAACAGCGGTGCGCATAAGGCCGCAATCCTGGCAGCTGATGACGGTGCGGATGTCTATCCTCAGGCCTGCCCGAAGTTTGTGCCGCTTATCGAAGGCGAGCAGTTTGACAGCGCCGAGGTCAGGGCTGCTGTTGCCGAATATGCTGCGCCGCTGAAGGTGGCCGGCATCGACACGCTGATTTTGTCCTGTACGCATTATCCTTTTATCCAAAAAGAGATCGAAAGCGAGTTTGGCAGTGAGGTGACTGTGATCGACCCGGCGGACGCTACCGCGCAGGATACGAAGACGGTTCTGGCTGCAGAGGGGCTTCTGCGCTCTGAAGGAGCAGGTACTTTGGAGGTCTGCTTTACCGCCGATGTGGAACGCGGCGCGCGGATCGCCGGCAGAGTGCTGCCGCAGGGGAAATGCCTTTTTAAAGAAATAAAATTATAAGCGATTCGTCGCAATTAGAAAAAATTCCTGCTATTTGAGCAAATTTGCTGAAAAATAGCAGGAATTCTGCGATTTTTGTCTAATATAAAATAAAAATAAAAACATAGAATAAGGGCAAGATTTTGCTTTTGCCAGGGATGCTGTAAAACTAATTAGCAGACCAGTGTCTCAGGAGGTTCTGTTTCCGATGCTTTGCAACCTAATCAGCCGTACGAAGGGCTGAGGACGAAGCAAAAAACGACATCGGGACATTTCGACCCGTCTTGAAACTGTCGCTATCTATGCAGAATTGTATAGAGACTTTGCCTACCGGTTTCACAAAGACGTGGAAGCGGTATTTGTATTGCTTGAAATAAGTTTGCTGTGAAAAGAAGGGTGGTTGCTGTGGAGAAAGAGAGTATTTTAAAAGATCGGACGATAGTGGGGTCTCCGCTGACGCATTTATTTTCCCTGGGGATACTGATGTTTGTTTTCTGGCTGGCGCTGTCAGGAGATTTTGCAGTTAAATTTGTCGTGTACGGACTTATCACCAGCGCGGTGGTTGCCTGGATCTGTTACCCGCTGCTGCTTTTGCCCAATGCCGACGGCACCAAAAAATATTTTGCACTGGGTGTTTCGCCGATTGCATTTTTATGCTACAGTCTGTGGCTTCTGAAAGAGCTGGTGCTGGCGAATATCGATGTTGTCAAAGCGACGGTACGGCCGGAGCTCAGGATCGACCCGAAGGTGATCAGCTTCGTGTTCAGGGCAGATAATCCGATGGCGAAGGTGCTGCTGGCAAATTCCATTACGCTGACGCCGGGGACGGTGACGATCAACGTAACGCCGGAGGGGATTTACGAAGTCCACGCTCTGACTGACGGGGCGGCGGAAGGGCTGCTGTCCGGGGCTATGCCGCGGAAAGTAGCAGAGCTTTTCGGTGAAAAATTCGATTTTATGGTATTGAAAGGGGAGTAGCATATGCATTATATGATTATCGCGATAATGATGGCAGTAATTGCTGTTATCGGTATGATGCTGCAGCGTGTTTTCCAGGGGCCGACGGTGTACGATCGGATGAATGGCCTGGGTGTAACGGGTACTGATACGATCCTTTTGATCATTCTGTTCGGTTATCTGGACGGACGTCCGGAAATGTATGTGGACATAGCCCTTTCTTATGCTATTTTAGGCTTTGTCGGTTCGGTGATCATAGCGAAATATCTGGGAGGTAAGGATGTATGATGTTTGAGCTTACTGCACGAGAATTGATCGCCGAGATATTTCTCGCCGGCGGGGCGTTCTTTTTACTGGCTTCGGCTATCGGGATGCTGAGGCTGCCCGATTTTTACTGCCGGCTGCATGCTTCCGGCAACAGTGAGACTCTCGGTATCATGCTTTCTTTTATCGGGCTGATGATCTATGAAGGTATGACGATAGTTTCGGTGAAGCTGCTGCTGATTTCCCTGCTGATCGTTTTGGGGAATCCGATCGGCACGCATATTCTGAGCAAGGCAGCCTATAAATCAGGCCATCATGTCTGGACTTTGGAAGAAGACGCAAAGGAGGATAAGGAAGATGCAGATCTACATCATTGAAGCACTGTTATTGGTATTCCTTATAATTACTACTGTTTGCGTTATTTTCTGCAAGGATATCCTGTGCGCGGCTGTCATTTACAGTGAGTTCAGTTTCTGTGCCGTGCTGCTGTATCTGATGATGGGCGCGCCTGACGTAGCCTTTACAGAGGCCGTTATCGGCACGATCTCAACGATCTATTTTGTAGTGTCGCTGAAGAAAATAGATAGGTGGTGTAAGTAATGCGCGGTTTAGTAACAGTTTTACTGGCAGTGATCACAGGGATGTTCTGTTCCTTTGTGACATATCTGCCGTTCATCGGCGATGTCAATTCGGCGCCGAACCAGCATGTTACGCCTATTTACATCGAGCGCAGCGTGCAGGACACCGGGTCGCCCAATATCGTTACCGGGCTTCTGGCCGACTATAGAGGCTTCGATACGATGTGGGAAACTACAGTGATGTTTCTGGCCGGGCTGACAGTCGTGATGCTGCTGAGCAGCAGTACGATGGGACGCAGACCGGAAAAGGAGGATGAGGACGCATGAAGAAACCTTTCGGCGGCATAGTCCTTGATACGGCGTTCAGGCTTATAGTGCCGTTTTCTCTGGTTTACGGAGTGTATGTTCTGATTTTCGGCGAGGCCGGACCCGGCGGCGGCTTCCAGGCGGGCGCGCTGCTGTCGATCGGTGTGGTTTTATCCAGACTGATCATGGGCGATCAGGCATCGTTCAATATTTCGATAAAAAATTCGCTGGTCCTGGCCGGCGTCGGGACCTTCATCTATGCGGCTACCGGCTGGCTGGCAATGCTTAACGGCGGCAATTTCCTGGATTACAGTTATCTGCCGTTTAAAGCAGAGCATACCAACGAGCTGCATGCTTTGGGGATTTTATTTATTGAGATCGGGGTAACGATCTGCGTTATGATGACGATTCTCAATATTCTGGATGCTGTTGTGGAAAGGGGGGACGAAAATGGGAGCGCTAAATGAATTTTTACAGACCAAGGGGATCTACACGCTGGTCATGATCTTGTTTTTTCTGGGCGTGTACGGTATGGTTCTGAGCAAAAATTACATGAAAAAGCTGATGGCGATGAACGTCATGCAGGTTGCTGTTATTTTCTTCTTCCTGTGCCTGGGACAAAAGGAAGGCGGTATGATTCCGATTTTTGATCCGGCCGTAACGGATGCCGCTTCCTATATCAATCCGCTGCCCCACTGTCTGATGCTGACGGCGATCGTCGTCAGTCTGGGTACAACTGGTGTGGCTATTGCTTTGCTGATGCGGATCAAAGAAGTTTACGGCTCCGTTGAAGAAGTAGAGGTTATAAGGAGGGCCAGCAAATGATCCAGCATTGTCCTGTACTGATCGTGCTGCTGCCTCTGACGGCGGCTCTGCTCTGCCTCTTATTCAGCAAGTTCAATAAGAATCTCGGTTCCTGGCTGGTCATCGGCTCGATCGCCGGTTCGCTGGCCTGCTCGCTGCAGGTACTGCATCAAACTCTGACCAGCGGCGAAGCGATCCACTACTGGATGGGCAACTGGGAACCGCCTTTGGGCATTGAGTTTGTGATCGATCCGCTGAGCGCGGTGATGGCGGTTTTGATAACCTTCATTTCGCTGATGGTTGCTGTGTACAGCAAGCCCTTTATGCGCAAGGAAGACTGGCTGCATATCGGCGGTTATTATACTTTGTACGGACTTTTGACGGTGGGCCTGTGCGGTATGGTCATCACCGGTGATATGTTCAATCTGTACGTTTATTTAGAGGTCATGTCCCTGTCCGGTTACGGGCTCATCGCCATGGGCGGTAAAAAATCCATGCTGGCAGCTTTTCGTTATATGCTGATCGGTACGATCGGCGCTTCCCTGTATCTGATTTCGGTTGCTTATCTGTATGCGATGACCGGTACTTTGAATATGGCTGATCTGGGCGAAAGGATCATGCCTTATCTCAGTTCGCCGCCGTTCGCTTTAGCGGTTGCATGTCTGTTTATCGGTTTCGGTATCAAAATGGCACTGTTCCCGCTGCACGGCTGGCAGCCGGATGCTTACAACTTTGCCCATCCCGGTTCGGCGGCCTTTATTGCCGGCGTGATGAGCAAGGTTCCAGCTTACGCAATCATTCGTTTCTTCTTTTATATTTTCGGTGTCAATAATCCGATCATCAGCACGGCCTTAACAGTTTTAGGCATTCTTGGCATCGGAGGCGTGCTGATCGGTTCGATCATGGCGCTGGCCCAGTACGACTTCCGCCGGATGCTGGCTTATTCCAGTGTGGCGCAGATCGGTTACATTGCTATCGGTCTGGCGATCGGCAATATGTATGGTTTTATCGGCGCCGTACTGCATATCATCAACCACGCTTTTATGAAAAGCGCGCTGTTTCTTGTTATCGGCGGTATCCAGTACCGTTTCGGCGAAATCAATCTGTACCGTTTAGGCGGTCTGAATAAAAAAATGACTTTAAGCACGATCACCGTTATTCTGGCGGCTTTGTCGATGGTCGGTATCCCTCCAACGGCGGGCTTTTTCAGTAAATGGTATCTGATGCTGGGAGCTTATCAGGGCGGGCAGTATTTCTATATCGTTATTCTTGTTATCAGCAGCTTGCTGAACGCCGTTTATTTCTTCCGTATTCTTGAGCAGATGTTTGTTCAGCACGAGGCGTCGCTGACAGAAATCAACAGGCATGAAGGCAAGCTGGGCCTGCCGCCTGAGATGGCGATCCCGATTTTGTGTGCCGGTATCGGGATTTTAGTCCTGGGCTTCTACAGCGTGGATATTGTTGACGATATTCTCAAATCTGGACTGCCGGAGGTGTTTCTGAGATGACGATCATGGATTGCAGACCCTTCCTGGCAGTAGGCGTTTCCTTCCTCGCGGCGGTGCTGATCTCTTTCAGCCGCAGATATCCTAATGTCCGCGAAAGCTGGAGCGTTATTGCTTCATTTATTAAATTCGGCTTGATCATATCTATGGTACCGGGCGTTCTGGCGGGTGTGACCTATGAATGGACCCTGTTCCAGATCACTGATACGATCGGCTTTACCCTGCGTGCCGACAGCGCCGGTATTCTCTTTGCCTGTCTGGCTGCGCTTTTATGGATACCGATCAACTTCTATTCCATTGGTTATATGCGCTGTAACAATGAACATGAGCAAACAGGCTATTTTGCCGCTTTTGCTATCTGTATGAGCTCGGTTATGGGCATTGCTATGGCTTCTAATCTGCTGACCTTCTTCTTCTTTTACGAGCTGCTGACGATCGCCAGTTATCCGCTGGTCTTGCATAAGCGCAACGAAGAAGCTCTGCTGGCCAGCCGTAAATATCTGATCTACACTTTGATTTCCGGGCAGCTGTTTTTGGCCGGACTGGTGGCAGTTTACTGCATTTCCGGTACGATGGATTTCAAGGCAGGCGGCTTTTTGACAACGGATATGGCGCCTACCTGGCAGCTGCAGCTCATCTTCCTGATCATGATCCTGGCTGGGTCGGTAAAAGCAGCTGTCATGCCGCTGCATGGCTGGCTGCCGGCAGCGATGATCGCCCCGACGCCTGTCAGCGCTCTGCTGCATGCGGTGGCAGTTGTTAAGACCGGTGTTTTCGCTGTCCTGCGTATCATCGGCTTCGTTTTCGGTCCTAAGCTTTTGGCGGATATCGGGACTGCTGATATCCTGGCCTGGTTTGCGGCCGGCAGTATCATCATTTCCTCGCTGATCGCTATTCAGCAGGATAATCTGAAACGGCGTCTGGCCTTTTCGACGATCGGGCAGCTTTCTTATATCGTTTTAGGCGCGGCGCTGCTGTCGCCGCTCAGTATCAAAGGCGCGTATCTGCATCTGGTGGCCCATGCGGTCATGAAGATCACGCTCTTTATGTGTGCCGGTGTTATTATTGTCAGGACGCATCGCAGTAATATCAGTGAGATGTACGGTATCGGCAAAAAGATGCCGATCACGATGTGCTGCTTTACGATCGCCTCGCTGGGTATTGCCGGGATGCCGTTTCTGGTCGGCTTTATCAGTAAGTGGAACCTGGCGCTGGGCGCTTTGCAGTCCGGCAAGCCCTTATATGTTGCAGTACTGATCGCAAGCGCGATGCTGGCGCTTACTTATTTGATGCCGGTCTGTCAAATGGCGTATTTTAAAAGGGACCCACAGGAACAATTCCGTACTTATGGTGAGATCAGCTACAGAATGCTGCTGCCGATCTGTTTCACAACGATTCTGGCGCTTGTTTTAGGCGTGATGCCGGAAATATCCCCGAATTTCTACGCAATGGCTTCGCAGGCAGCAGATAGTATCTGCCAGGGCTGGACTGGAGGTGGCTGGTGATGAAGCTGACAAAAACTGCTTTGTATAAGCTGGTTCTTATAGTATCGGTGCTTGCCGCTGTCCTGGAGTTTTTCTTCGCTCATCCTCATTATCACGAATGGTGGAACACTACCCCGGGTTTTAATCTGCTGTTTGGTTTTGCAGGCTGCTGGCTGTTGATTTTTGTAGCTAAAATAGTTATGACGCCGCTGCTGCAGCGTCCGGAAGATTATTATGATGACGGAGGTGACGATGACGATGAGTAATCTGCACCCCGGTTTTATCCTGATCGCTGTCGGATTGATAGCATTGTTTGTTCCTAAAAGCCTGCGCCGGCCGGTGCTTGCGGCAGGCCCGCTTTTGGGCTTAGGCGCGGTGCTGACGCTGGAGCCGGGCACGAATGCGACGCTGCCCTTTATCAACGGGATCACGCTGCATTATCTCCATGTAGACGCGCTCAGCTGGATCTTCGCCCTGATTTTCTGTATGATGGCGGCTATCGGCGGTATCTATGCCTGCCATAACAGTAACAGGATGGAAGCCTTCTGTTCGATGACTTATGCCGGCAGCGCGCTGGGCGTAACTTTAGCCCAGGACTGGCTGACTCTGATCTTCTTTTCGGAGCTGATGGCGGCTACTTCGCTGTTTCTTATCTGGTGTAAAAAAACTCCTGCTTCGCGGCAGGCTGGTTATAGGTATTTATTAGTGCATATGTTCGGCGGCAATCTGCTGCTGGCCGGTATTTTCTTAAAGGTCAGCGCCGGAGATTATTTAGTTATGCCGCTGGCACAGGGACCATGGGATACTGCCTTCTGGCTGATCTGTCTCGGCATTTCCATCAATGCGGCCGTAGTGCCGCTGCACGCCTGGCTGGTTGACGCTTACCCCGAAGGTACGGTCACCGGCAGCGTTTTTCTGAGTTCGTTCACTACTAAAGTCGCTGTTTATTGTCTGATCCGCATTTTTGCAGGCACTGACTTCCTGATCTGGTTCGGTGTGCTGATGGCTTTATACGGAGCCTGCTATGCGATCATGGAAAATGATATGCGGCGTCTGCTTTCTTACCACATCGTCAGCCAGGTCGGTTTTATGGTCGCCGGCGTAGGATTGGGAACGGCTATGGCGCTGAACGGCGCAACAGCGCATGCTTTCAGCCATATCCTTTATAAGTCACTGCTCTTTATGTGTGCCGGCGCGATCATTTATGCGACTGGTATCCGCAAAATCAACCAGCTGGGCGGTCTTGCTAAAAAGATGCCGTTTACGTTCTGGTGCTTTGTGATCGCTGCCCTTTCGATTTCCGGTGTGCCGCTGTTCAACGGCTTCATCAGTAAATCCATCACGATCAGCGCCGCCGCTGCTGCCCATTACGGTTCTGTTGAGCTGCTGCTGCAGCTGGCTGGTGTCGGTACGTTTTTATCCATCGCCCTCAAGATGATCTACTTCATCTTTCTGGCGCCTGACAACGGCGTGGTCATCAAACGTGAAGTTCCGAAGAATATGTATGTAGCCATGGGTATCGGCGCGACTCTGTGCGTGTTATACGGCGTTTATCCCGAGCTTTTGTACAGGTATCTGCCCTTTACGATGGAACCATACCACCCTTTTACGGTCGACCATATTACTCAGTCTATAGAAATGCTGGGAATGGCGATGCTGCCGTTTATGATGTATCTGCCAAAAATGGCGCCGCATACAGCTTTATCACTGGATACGGACTGGTTTTACCGAAAGCCTTTTGCTGGCATCGTGACCGGGCTGTCTTATCTGTGCTGTGCAGTAAGCCGGGCGCTTGGCAATACCTGGGAGGTATTATATGAAAAATCCATGGAGCTGAGTCATAACCCAATGGAATTTTTGGATGCCAAGCCTTTGCGCAACAGTCCCAAATATAATCCGGAAAATTACCGCACTTCGATCGCCGATCCGATCATGATAACATTAACAATATTATTCTGTTCTCTGTGTTATTTTATGGCGATCATTTAATAAAAAATAACGAACCGTACCAGTATTTAAAGCCGGTACGGTTTTTTATTGACTAAATCCCGCCGCTGGCGTACAATGAAATCTATTGATATTTAAAGGAGTGCAGTTTATGCAGCTTTCATTTCGCCTGGGCGTGATATTCATTCTGCTGGCAGCAGCAGCCTGGGGACTGGGCGGCGTTGCCGGCCAGTTTTTATTTCAATTTTATGATGTAGGCGCTCCCTGGCTCATCGCGGTAAGACAGATCATTGCCGGAGTGGTCTTTTTAGGCTATCTGCTGTGCCGCGGCGAGAATATCTGGGCAGTGCTGCAGGATAAAGAAGATCGTAAAGATCTGCTGGCATTTTCTTTTCTGGGATTGTTAGGGGCACAGTTTGGTTTTTATTACACGATCTCACTGTGCAATGCGGCTACTGCTACAGTGCTGCAATATACGGCGCCGATCTTTGTCATGCTGTGGATGTCCTGGAAAAACCGCTGCCTGCCGGAAGGGCGTGAGTTCGTCGGTATTTTTTTTGCTCTAGCCGGAGTTTTTCTGATCGCTACTCACGGCAGCCTGGATTCGGTGGTATTGTCGCCGGCGGCGCTGACCATTGGGATAATTTCTGCTATTTCCCTGGCGTTTTATACAGTTATGCCGTTTCGGCTGCTGCAAAAATATTCGACGACTTTGATCATCGGCTGGGGACAATTTTTATCAGGCGGATTTCTCTGTATCTTCATCAATCCTTTTGAGCCCAGCGGCCATTGGGATGGTGCGGCAGTCGCTGCTATGGTCTATCTGATCCTGGGGGCTACGGTACTGAGCTACAGTGTTTTTTTAGTGGGATTAAAAGTAGTAGGCGCTACTAAAGCCAGTCTTATTTCCTGTGCCGAACCTTTAGCTTCGATCATTGCCGTAGTGCTGTGGCTGAAAACGCCTCTGACGCTGGAGGATCTGGTCGGGATGACCTGCATTATTTTAACCGTGGTTTTATTGTCACTGCCTAAAAAATAAATTAAAAAAATACATGGACGGAGCTTTCCGTCCTTTTTTATTTGTCATAGTCTATGGTACAATAGAGTTAACAAAAATAAAGGAGTTGATTGTATGAGCATAAGTCATTATTCCTATAAATATGGTCATGGCAGTAAAGAGTTTTCTCTGGAGTCCGACCGTGTTATCAAAGAGGTCACAGTGGCCAAAATGCCATTGCTGGAGGATGTCAAAGCGGCGATTTTAGATGCCGTCTATCATCCTATCGGCAGTGCGCCAATCAACGAACTGGTCAAACCGGGACAGAAGATTGCCTTTATCTGCAATGATCCGACACGTGTGGCCAACAGTTTTGTCTTTATGCCCATTCTGGTCAACGAAATGAATAAGCTGGGTATCAAGGACGAGGATATGCATATCGTTTTTGCCTTAGGCACGCATCGTAATATGACTCATGAAGAAATGGTCGAAGCCGTCGGTGCAGAGGTGGCAGGGCGTTTAAAAATGTATAACAGTGATGCCAAGGTCAGTGAGGATTTTGAGTATTTCGGTGATACCTCCCGCGGTACACCGGTCTGGCTCAATAAGCATATCTGTCATGTAGATCACGTTATTATGACTGGAACGATCGTACATCATTATTTCAGTGGTTACGGCGGCGGACGGAAAGCCATTCTGCCGGGTGTTGCAGCTATGGAAACCGTACGTGTCAACCACAGCTTTATGCTGGATCCTAATGCAGGTCTGGGTAAAACTGTCGGCAATCCTGTTTATGAAGACCAAATGGAAGGTGTGGCCATGTTTGCCAAAAACCATTCCGTATTTCTTTTTAATGCGATCCTGAATGCTCAGCATGAATTTTTGAAGATTTTTGCCGGTGATTATGTAAAAGCACATCAGGAAGCCTGCAAATTCGTCGATCAGGTCTACGGTGTCGAGATCCCGCAGGCGGCAGATCTGGTTATCGCCAGCTGCGGCGGTTATCCCAAGGATATCAATGTATATCAGCTGCAGAAAACAATGGATAATGCTTGGTGTGCTGTGCGTGAAGGCGGGGTAGTGATCATTATCGGCGAATGTGAAGAAGGCAGCGGTTCGAAGGTGCTGGAAGAAACCTGCAAACGTTTGGGAACGGCAGACGCTATCAAAGCCGACTTGGAAAAACATTTTGAGATCGGTGCCAATAAAGCTTTCGCGGTAACACGTCTTACCAAAAAAGCAAAGTTTATTTTAGTTTCGTCACTGGACAAAGAGCTGGCGCATGATATGCTGTTCGAAGCAGTGCCTACCGTGGAAGAAGCTCTGGCTGAAGCCGAAAAAGTAATTGGCAATGACTATAATATTATTCTGATGCCTGAAGGCAGCTTAACGGTACCACTTCTTCCAGCTTAAAGACAATAGTTTAAATATCAATTTAATTTGTATTTTTATAACTTATGCCTATATTTAAAAACGATTACAAATATTTTTATGCAAGAAAGTATTGCTTTAGCCTGAGGTTTAAGTTATAATAAATTCTGCGAATGTATTCTTAGATATTAAAAAAACTATTGCCTGCTGTATCTGCAATTTCGTAAATGCAGATTAAATTAAAAGGAGTTGTGAAGAAATGAACATTGATTACAAAGCTATTGGGGTCAGAATCAAAGCTGCCCGTGCGCGTAAAGGCGTTACCCAAGGCTATATCGCAGAAGTGACCGGTCTGTCTACACCGCATATCAGTAATATTGAAACAGGAAATACTAAATTAGGCCTGCCTACGATTATTCATCTGGCTAATGTTCTGGATGTTTCCGTAGACGAGCTCCTCTGTGATAATATTCACCGCAGCGAGAAGATTTTCCAAAATGAGCTGGCAGAATTATTGCAGGGCTGCGACGCCCATGAGCTGCATCTGATTACTGAACTGGCCAAGGTTGTTAAGAAAAACAGTCTGGACGGAGTGAAAAAAACCAGAGGCCGCAAACCGAAAAATAAAATCTGAGCAAAGCTTTTTAAACCTGCATTTCCAAAACCTTTATGTTATAATATAAATATCAGTAAAAGCTGTAGTGAAAAGGTGGACGGAAGTTATGGATAAATTTGTTCAAACAGAATTAGAAGGTGCCGGCGTTAATGTCGAAGAAACTTTAAGACGTTTTATGAATAATGAAATGCTGATGATAAAGTTTCTGAGAAAATTTGTTGACGACGAAAATATGAATAAACTGCGTACACTCATCGCTGATAAACATTATAATGAGGTACTGCCTGTAGCGCATACGCTGAAAGGCGTCAGTGGAAATCTTGGTCTTATTAAACTATATGAGATTTTTTCCAGAATGTGTCAGGACTGCCGTAATGATCAGTATGAAGATTTGGACGGGCTGTTCGCTCAGGCTGAAGCAAATTATTCTAAAGTCGTAGAGGCGATTAAAAAAATTTAAATGCCAGACCCGGAATTTATTCCGGGTCTTTTTTTATGTTTTAAGGATTTTTAATTAAAGCTATTGCCAAGTAACATTTGATAAAGTATAATAAAGCAACAAGAGTATTGAAAAATAGGAAACCGCTAAAAATAATTGTTATTGATAATTTAAAGGGTCATTTGCGGAGGGAAAGTATGCAGCTGAACGTTACTACTGACTATGCCATAAGAATAGTTTTGTATTTGGCAATCAAAAAAGAGATCACTACATCAAAAGAAATCGGAGCCGCGATGGGGATTCCGAAAAATTATGTACTGAAAATAACTCATAAGCTGGTAGAGGCTGGAATCATTGAAAGACTGGTAGGAGCGCAGGGCGGCTTTTCGCTGGCACAGAAAATAGATGATATCACTTTATTGGATATCCTCAATATCATGGAACCGACAATGAGGGTTAACCGTTGTCTGGAAGAGGATAAATTCTGCAGCCGTTATGCTACTGAAAATTGTCCGGTCCGCGGGTTTTACTGCAAGCTGCAGGAAGAACTGGAAAAAAGTTTAAAGAAAATGACGATTAAAAGGTTGCTGGCAGACGCAAATTAAAATTTGTTGTTAAAGAAACTTATAACTGAATATGGATATTTAGGCGGAGTATAAAATATTCCGTTTGAATAACTCCCCGGTTACCCGTTTTGTTTTTTTAAGCAAAACGGGTAGCTTTTTTTATGCGCCGTTGAAAAACGGCGCTTTATTTTTGAGCTTGGTTAAAGTCAGATTGGTACCAGTTGCAAGACTTTCAGACAAGCGTATGCAATTACAACAAAAATGTCTTGCGGGGGGGGACAAATATGATAATATAATGTAAATTAAAGAATAAGAATAAAAATAGCAATACAATATATTAATAAAATATTAAGGAAAAATATTAACAAACAGATAAACAATATAGCGGATAAGTGAAAGGAAGCGATAAACTGGCCAAAACATAAACTTATCACTATAAGTTTATATAAAAAATCAAAGGGGAGATAAAAATGGATAACAAGAAAGCTTTAAGAATGGCGGTCACACTGGCGATAATAAATATGCCGCTTTTAGCGCAGGCCGCAGATGTAAGTCCCGTAAGGATTACAGACGGCAGTACCTACACGATGACAGCTGATTCTGTAATAAATACCGGTTCTAATACAACAGGTATTTTTGTCGGGTATAAAGATGGCGGTACGATTGTTGGCGATAATGTCACCGTTACCAGCGACGGCTATGGTATCCAAATCCAGACTTATGATACAGGGGGCGTTGCAGGCAGCGGCGATTGTAGTATTAAGCTTGGTAAAACGATCGTTGAGGCTAAATCTTCTGCGGTACGTGTAGACTCAAGCAGCTATGGTCAAAAGGCGACAGTTATTTTAGGTGCCGGCAGTATTTTAAATTCATCAGCTAATTCTGCTGTGTACGTTACGGGTAAAGATTCTCTGCTCCAAATAGGCGATGGCAGTACAGTTACCGGCAACAGTTATGGTGCTACAGGGGCAGCGCTTGCTTCCTCCAGCGGCGGTAAGATTGAAATCGGCAACGGTGTTACGATAGGGCACGATAATATCAGAGGCTATGATGTCAACAGCATTGCGGTATTATCGATGGATGGCAATGCGAGCCAAGGCCAAAGTAATATTACAATCGGCGACGACAGTACGATTTATGCCAAAGGGAAAGGTTATGGCGCAAATGCCGTTCAGGCGGGCTATTTATCATATACTGGTTTTAACGGTGTTGGTACTAAACAGGGGAGCTCCGGACAGATAAGTGTAGGCGATAAGGCAACTATCTGGACGGAAGGGGACGAGTCCTTTGCTGTCTATGGTATCCATGCCGATTCCACGCTTTATGTTGGCAAAGATGCCGAGATCAGTACTCAGGGCGATAAGGCTTCGGCTGTCCGCGGCGGCAATATTACTAAAGTATATGATTTTACTGCTGCCGGCGGCAAAATCACTATTGATGAAGGGGCAGAAATCAAAACTCTGGGGGATCAGTCACATGGTGTAGACGCCCGTTATGACGGCACTCTGATCGAATTAAAAAAAGACGCGGTCATAACGACAGTTGGCAGTGAGTCTCATGGCGTAACGGCGCTTGCCGGCGGCACGGTAATTTTACAGGACGCTGCTGTTACTGTGGATTCAACAAAAGATGCTTATGCTTTCAGTGCGGAAGGTAAAGATAGTGATACAGCTGCCGTCAGTACTATTACCGGCAGTGGTGTTTATAATATTGTCGGCGATATCAGGGCTGCGGACGGCGGCATTCTTACATTAGATCTGGCAGAAGGTTCGCGGTTTGAGGGAAAGGCTGTGCTCGACAGCGGCAATGATTCACAGAGCACCTTAACTATGGCTAAAAACTCGCTGTGGACTTTGACTGGCAATTCACAGCTCAACAGTTTGCAGAATGAACAGTCTGTGATCGATATGACTGGCGATAATAAGGCTTTCAGTACGCTGTCTGTGGAAACGCTGACAGGTAACGGTGGGACGATCATTATGGATATTGATGGTTCCCAGGTTGATGCCAGTGATAAAATTTATGTCACAGGTGATTTCAGCGGAAGCCAGACACTGTCACTGAAGGAGATAAATGGACTCGACAGTGATCCGGGAATAGGCCAGGCGGCAGAAAATACTGTTTTAGCCAGTGTCAACGGCAGCGGTACTTTTACGGCTGATGATCAGGAAGGCACTTTGTACTGGCAGCGTTATGAGCTGGGACAAAAAGACAGTGCTGCTTCCGGTTATACGACAGACTGGTATTTGAAAGGCATTACAAATCTTAACCTGCCGACAACCAGTGTAGAGGCTATCGCTGCTTCGGGAGCACTGGCTTATCATACCTGGCGCGACCATGATCAGCTACTACAGCGGCTGGGAGATCTGCGCCAGCATGGTAGAGAGGAAGAGGGCGTCTGGGTAAGGGTCAAAGGCGGTAAGCTGAGCCGCAGTGACCAGTTTGAATTTGAGAATAAATACACACAGTATGAGCTTGGCTATGACCAAAAATTGAAGTCAACGCCGGCGTATACGCGTTATGCTGGTATTTCCTTCAGCTATTTGGATGGCGACAGCAGTTACAGCAGCGGTAGCGGCGAGAATAAAGTTAAAGCTTTAAATATTTACGGTACGCAGATCGGTGCTAAGGGCCATTACCTTGATTTAGTGTTGAAATACAGTCAGCTCGATAATGATTTTAAGGTTTTTGATACCTCCGGCAATAAGATCACCGGCGACTATGACCAAAATGGATTATCGATAAGCGCGGAATATGGGCGCAAAAACAATCTGAAAAATAATTGGTATATCGAACCGCAGGCCCAGCTCACTTTTGGCAGGCTGCGCGGAACTGACTACACCACAAGCAATGGCATCAGGGTAGATCAGGATGGAATCGACAGTTTTGTGGGACGTATTGGTTTCAATATTGGTAAAGATATCAATGAAAAAACTAATATATACTTGAAAGCTAATCTGATGCATGAATTTGGCAGCGGCTATAATGCCTCAATGGTTGATGCCAGCGGTACAAAAGCAAGACTGGATCGTAATTTTGATGATACCTGGTTTGAATATGGCTTAGGCGCAGCAGTGCAGACTGGTAAAAACAATTACTTCTATGTTGATGTCGAGCGCAGTGCCGGCAGTGATTATAAAAAAGACTGGCAGTGGAATGTCGGCGCCAGATGGAGTTTCTAAATAGTTGCTTTGATTTTCGGCAAGGTGTTGCAACCCTCCAGCTTGCTTGAGAATATCCCCAGCCTCCGTTCCATTTTTATGGAACGGAGGTTTGTTTATCGACGGGCAGTAATTAAAATCCTGCTGAGAAAATGAGCTGTTGCAAACAGGGTATATTGACAGCACTTGCCGGGTTGCGTTATACTATATGGCAGAGCTTATTATGCTCTGAACCGCTACTGTAGCTCAGCTGGTAGAGCATCTCATTCGTAATGAGAGGGTCGCAGGTTCAAATCCTGTCAGTAGCTCCAAAAAAAGATAGCTCAAGATTTTTCAAAACTATGAAAAATCTTGAGCTTATTTTTTTATAATATATTTTCTGGTGCAATCATAGAGGCTGCAGCGATTTGATTATTGTTGTGAGTTGCTGCAGATGTGTTTCTTCCGTATCCCAGGAATCCATCATAAATAAATATATTTTTTTCTTAAAAACAATGAAGGCATTTGATTTTACAAAAGGAAGCTGCTTATCTTTTTTGTATATTTCCATAGGCAAAGAGGCGTTCACAAGAAGTACATAATGAGGGCCTATATTTTTACAGTCGGCGAAAGTGATATTATATTTACTTGATGCCTGTTTGGTCATCCCGATAAATGCGTCAAAATATTCATTTAATAATTCTTTAGGCATATTTCTCAAAGTTGCGTTTTCCTTTTCGTCTATAACCGGAGAAACGCCTACCCTTACAGTGCTTTTTTTATCGTCTGAAGCCGTAAATATCAGCACCATACCGCCTTCCTGGGTGCTCTTGTCTGAAAGGTTCCAGTTATCGCCGATATCGATCAGAAAATCATTTTCGATATTTTTATAGATCGCGGCATTACAAATATTGTTCGTCAGTAAAAGTATCATAAGAACAAGGAACATTTTTGGCATAAATTACCTCCCTTTTGTAGTAATGTTTTAGGTTCTTTCAAGTGAATGGAGTACGTTCAGTAATCTGTTCAAAAATCAATACCGCTATTATTATATACTTACGCAATGAAATAAACAATATAAAAGAAAATGCTTGACAGGAATATTTGCTCGTGCGTGTTGCGATCGAGGTGGTTCTGATAATTATTTTAATAAAAGCATGTCCGAAAATGGCGGGAATTATAGAAATGTTATGATATAATTAAAGCGATTTCAAGTAAGGAGGCAAACGGTGATGCAGGAAAATATCAAGGGATTGTACGCGGCTTTTAAAGCCAAAGATGCCCGTTTTGACGGACGTTTTTTCGTTGGCATATCGTCTACGGGAATCTATTGCCGTCCGGTTTGCAAAGCCAGACAGCCCAAAGCGGAAAACTGCACTTTTTTCAGGACGGCCGCCGCTGCGGAACAGGCCGGCTACAGGCCCTGCCTTTTGTGCAGGCCGGAACTTGCTCCCGGGACCTCTGTTACTGATGCTACGGCTGATTTAGTTTACCGGGCTGCGCGAATGTTGGAAAGGAATTGCGGCAGCGGCCAGAGCCTGCGGGAAATAGCAGAACGGCTTGGTTGTACGGACAGACATTTGCGGCGCGTATTTACTGCGGAATACCACGTTTCCCCTGTCCAATATTTACAGACCTGCCGCTTGCTGCTTGCCAAAAATCTGCTTACCGACACCGATCTTTCAGTGCTGGAAGTTGCAATGGCGGCAGGATTTGGCAGTCTGCGCCGTTTTAACGATTTATTTAAAAAACATTATCAGCTTGTGCCCACAGCTTTGCGGAAAAGACAGGCAGAAGCAAAAAGCCATAACGGTGAGATCACCTTGGCTCTTGGTTACCGCCCTCCTTATGCCTGGGATAAAATATTAAAGTTTTTGGCAGGACGGGCAATAACAGGAATAGAAGTTGTAAATAATGATGAATATCTGCGTACGGTAAAGCTGCAAAATGCGGAAGGCCAGCAGTTCTGCGGCTGGGTGCGGGTCGGGCACAGACCGGCTGAAAATACTTTGAGCGTTACGGTCAGCGAAAGTCTTCTGCCGGTGCTTCCTGAGGTATTGGCCCGCATCAAGAATTTATTTGATTTATATTGTGAGCCTAAGGCAGTATATGAAACGCTGCAGGTGATGAATACTCTGCAGCCCGGTTTGTGTGTTTTAGGAACCAGACTGCCCGGCTGCTTCAATGTTTTTGAAATGTCGGTGCGGGCTGTACTGGGTCAGCAGATCACTGTAAAAGCTGCAAGTACTTTAGCGGCAAGGCTCGTCGCTGTGTATGGAACTCAGGTCCAGACAGGTATTGAAGGTCTTACGCACAGCTTTCCTGCGCCTGCGGCGATACTTGCACTGGGAGAAAATATTAGTGAGCATTTGGGAAAATTAGGTATTATCTCTGCGCGTGCGAATACGATTTATCAACTGGCACGGGTATTGGCAGACGAAAAAAATGATTTTGGATTTTGCGGCAATCCGGAGGAAGAAATGCAAAAGCTGCAGGCTATTCGCGGTATCGGCAGTTGGACGGCGCAGTATATAGCCATGCGGGCAATGGGCTGGCCCGATGCTTTTCTGCCAACGGATGCAGGAATAAAAAAGGCGCTGCCGGATCATACGCCTAAAGAACTGCAGGTACTGTCGGAAGCCTGGCGTCCCTGGCGCAGTTATGCTACGGTTAATTTATGGAATACATTATAGAGGAGGCCCTATATGTACTACTCTACGACTTATTTATCGCCCCTGGGAAAAATTACGCTTGCGTGTGACGCTTGCGGTAAAAATCTTGTCGGCTTATGGCTGGAAGGGCAAAAGTATTATCAGGGTACGCTGAAGGAAGCTTTGATTGAAAAGGATGCTGTGCCGCTTTTCGATATTGCAAAAAAGTGGCTGGACAGATATTTTTCCGGGCAGAAGCCTGATGTGGCAGAGCTGCCGCTGGCACCACAAGGCAATGCGTTTCGTCAGGGCGTTTGGGAAATTTTATGTACGATCCCTTATGGAGAGGTAATAACTTACGGCAGTATTGCTAAAAAAATGGCAGTGAAGCTGCAGAAGGAACGGATGTCAAGCCAGGCTGTCGGCGGTGCTGTTGGACATAATCCCATTTCTATTATTATTCCCTGCCACCGGGTCGTTGGTGCAAACGGCAGTCTTACTGGGTATGCTGGCGGTATTGAAAAAAAAATAAAACTGCTGGAGCTGGAAGGCGTAGATATGTCTGGATTTTTTATCCCCCAAAAAGGTACGGCATTGTAATATACTAATAAAATCGGAGGGAAATTATGATTACGTATAACGGCGAAAGGATAGTGGATGCGGCATTTGCTGAGCAGGTGTATGAGGCAGTCGCCCGGATACCTCGCGGTAAAGTGGCTACCTACGGACAGATAGCGGCGCAGGTCGGTGATACGCTGGCTGGGCGTGAGGTAGGGCACATCATGAGCTGCGCTCCTTCTGGACGGAATTTGCCCTGTCACAGGGTCGTGAACCGTACCGGGGCTCTGGCACCTGACTATGCTTTCGGCGGGCAGGAAAAACAACGTGCTTTGCTGGAAGCGGAGGGCGTAACCTTCCTTGCCGACGGGCGAATAGATATGACGCTGCATTTATGGGGCAAATATGAACAATTTAATATTTTTGATATGAGCTGACAGGCCGGTCGATATTTCAAAATGCTCTGCAGTGAAAATGTTGACAAATATTTAAACAGATGCTAAAATAACCTTGTTTTTACGGAAACACCTCGGAGGGCAGTACTGCCGGATAAGAGATATTCTCTTATCCGGTTTTTTTATTAGATTAAAGGAGGAAAAATAATGCTTACGGAAAACGCTTCAAAAATCCAGCAGAAATATTTAGGCGCAAAGGGTTTGATCGTACTGATCGCTGTGATGAATATGTTTGTACCGTTGTCGATAGATTTATATCTGCCGGCACTGCCGACGATAGGTACAGAATTTGCTGCGACACCTTTGATGGTCAATTTGACGCTGGTCAGTTTTTTCTTCTTTTTCGCAGTGGGGATTCTGCTGTTTGGGCCGGTAAGTGATAAATACGGACGCCGGAAGATTTTACTGCTGGGAATAGTTCTGTATACGCTGGCAAGTGGTCTGTGCGCCTTTGCCGGCAGTATTTACAGTCTGATAGCGTACAGAATCGTGCAGGCTTTGGGTGCAGGCGGCATGGTTGCTGTGTCGATGGCGGTTGTTAAAGATGCTTTTTATGGCACCACTAAAAATCGTGTTTTGGCGCTGGTGCAGGCTATGGCCGTTATTGCGCCGATGGTCGCCCCTGTTATCGGCGCATTTCTGCTGCAGTTTGTCAGCTGGCGCGATACCTTCGGGGTCCTGATCGCCGCCGGTGCTGTTAATCTGGCCGCCAGCTTCTTTTTTGAAGAAACGCTGTCGGAAAGCGAACGTTATAAGGGCAGCTTTTGGAGTACCTTCGGCAGATTGGCAGTTGTCGGTAAAAATGTTGGTTTTACTGGTGTACTGACTGTATTTTCACTGCTGGCAGCACCTTATATGGCTTACGTGGCAGTATCTTCCTATGTTTATGTACAGTATTTTGGGCTTAGTGAGCAGGTCTACAGTTATTTTTTTGCTGCTAACTCATTTTTTGCCGTTGTCGGTCCGTTTTTATATATGAAGTTGATCGGGATCGTATCGCCGCGTCAATTTACCTATGGCTGTTTTATTTTTACTGTAGTAGCAGCGGCAGCGCTGCTGACAGTAGGGAGTATTTCACCGTGGTGGTTTTTAATAGCCTTTTTACCGGTCACGATCATGGAAAGCGCTGCCAGGCCTTTCAGTACGGCCATATTATTGGATCAGCAGAAGACGGATATCGGCTCTGCCTCGTCGCTGATCAATGCGGTGAATACTGTTTTTGGCAGCTTGGGTATGATGCTGGGTGCATTGAACTGGAGCAATTTTATTGAAGGGCTGGGGATCATTACCGCTGTTTGCGTCACCTTGGCAATTGCGGGCTGGCTGGCTCTGCTGCATTTTAAAATCAGGGTAGAAGGTTTATAAAAATCAGTCAAAATAAAAAATCCCTGCCGTTAATCAACGGCAGGTATTTTGCTTTGCAGCGAAAATTTCAGTCGCTGCCTATAGGGGAAAGATGCCCAAGCAATCCACTATTTAACGATCAAGACCGGTATTTCCGCATACATGGCAACTTTGGAGCTGACGCTGCCGAGGATAAATTCTGCAACAGCGTTCATGCCGCGGCTGCCGATGAGGATCATGCTAGCTTCGGATTTTTTGGCGGCGGTCAGGATTTGCTGCGCGGCGTTGCCAACTAAAGTTTCATAATGAACGGGAACTTTGGCGGCAGCTGTCTGTTTTTTTGCTGCTTCCATTAATTCCTGACCGGCCAGTTCATATAATTCATTGGTTTGTTTGACCATAGCGGGGTTTAACTGGTTCAAAATGGTCGATCGTTTGCTGTAAGGTTCGATTACATGGACTACTTTTACTTCTGCGTCAAGCTTACCGGCCAGATTGATACCATAAGCAAGCACTTTACTGGACGAATCAGAACTGTCGATAGCGATTAAAATTTTCTCTTTCATATAAATCCCTCCCTGAATTTTGCATCCTGCTCTTTACTTGACTGTTCTTCTTTTCTTTAATATTATTATAACAACAATAAAATCATACTTAAAATACTTATTTTTGAAATTATAATACCTAAAAAGTATGAATGGAGGAATACTTATGAATTTGCAGCAAATGCGGTATTTCGTAATGGTAGCGAGGCTGGGCAATGTTACAGAGGCTGCCAAAGCGCTGCATATCGCGCAGCCGCCTTTAAGCAGACAAATCAAACAGCTTGAGCAGGAACTGGGCGTGGTGCTGTTCGACAGATCAGGCCGGCGTCTGCATCTGACAGAAACCGGTCATATGCTGCTGCATCGGGCAGAAGAAATCTTAAATCTAACGGATCGGACTGTATGTGAATTATCCAGCAGTGAGCTGGGACAGGAGGGTATTTTATCACTGGGAGTTGTCCCTTCGATGAGCCTGATGGTATTACCGCAGATGATTGCCGCTTTTAAAGAGTTGTATCCCAAAATAACCTATCGGTTGTTGATCGGCGAAAGTTTACGGGTGATCGAACTGCTGGAAAAGGGGGTCATTGAAACTGCTATCGTTCATTTGCCTGTGGACGAGGATTATTTTGCAAGCTATAAGCTGCCAACTGAACGCTTGGCATTAGTCTATGATGCGGCGTTTTTTCCGCAGCTGGAGGGGACTTTTGAACTGCCTGTAAGCAGGCTGCAGGGGCTGCCGCTTTTATGCCACCGCCGTTATAAGGAACTGTTGGAACAGTCTGCTGCTAAAAATGGCATCCAGGCATATTTTTTCTGTCTCAGCGATGACAGTAATTATCTGATTGCCTGGGCGAAAGCCGGGTTAGGACTGGCCGTTATCCCAGAATCAGCAGAAGCAATCGCCAGGCATGAAGGGCTGGCCTGTGTCCGTATGGACGACCCGGAACTGACGACTACGGCGGCAGTGGTATGGGGGCGCAAGCATTATCACTCGCCGACAACACGTAATTTTATCAGCTTTATACCGCAGTATTTTGAACAGTGCAAAAAGTTCTGCTGAGTGCTGTTGACTGTAGATCAGAGAAAATATAAATAAAAAGCCCCCGGAATTTTTAAGATTCCGGGGGCTTAGTTTTTAATTATTTCCAGGCCGGTAAAATGGTGCCCTGGAAGTGTTCCATAATGAATTTTTCATTATCAGCTGATTGGTAAATTTCTTTCAGTTTAGCGATCCGGGGATCGTTTTCATTGGTTTTCTTGGTTACGAAGATGTTGACAAACGGATTGTCAGCAGATTCCAGAATGATGGAATCTTTGGTAGGGTTCAGGCCTGCTGGAATAGCGTAGTTGGCATTGATTACAGCAAAGGTAACGTCGGGCAGGCTGCGGGGAATGGTAGCTGCATCCAGTTCCAGGAATTTGAAGTTATGTGGATTTTCGGTGATATCGGCAACGGTGGTAGTAACGTTTTTGATATCTTTGACTTTGATCAGCCCGGCATTGGCAAGAACTAAAATCGCACGGCCGCCGTTGGATGGATCGTTAGGAATACCGATTGTGGCGCCGTCAGGAATGGCGTCGCCTTTTTTCAAAGTTTTGGAGTAAGCGGCCATCGGGAAGTTAACGGTTTTGAAAACTTCTACCAGGTCAAATTTAGGCTCTTTTTGCAGAGTGGCATCTAAATAAGGGCGGTGCTGCATGCTGTTGGCAAAAACCTCGCCTTGGAACAGTGCTACATTAGGAGTTACATAGTCGTTGAATTCAACTACTTCGATTTTCAGACCTTGTTTTTCAGCAAGTTTTTTGACATTGTCCATAATTTCAGCATGAGGACCTGCAGTAACTGCGATTTTGATAGGCGCATCGCCGGCAGGAGCTTTTGCTGCTTCTTTTTTATCGTCGCCGCAGCCGAAGGTGGTCAGGGCAGCTACGCATAAAGCTGCCGCGGTCAGTATTTTAGCTAATTTTTTCATGATAATTTCCCCTTTATAAGATGATTTTATAGTTTGTTTTTATTAAGCTTTTTGGAAAAGTAGTCGCCGAGTGACTGGATAGATTGGACCATAACGATAAGTACGACGACAGTGATCAGCATAACGTCCATTTGGAAACGCTGATAGCCGTAACGGATCGCCAGATCGCCTAAGCCGCCGCCGCCTAATGTACCAGCCATGGCGGAATAACCGATCAAAGCGATAACAGCGAGGGTGATACCTAAAACGATGGAATGCAGTGCTTCCGGCAAAAGGACCTTGCGGATAATCTGCATGGGGCTGGCGCCCATGGCCTGAGCCGCTTCGATAACGCCGTGGTCGATTTCCAGCAGCGAAGATTCGATGATGCGGGCAATAAAGGGTGCGGCTGAAATAGTCAAAGGTACGATGGAAGCGGTAGTACCTATCGAAGAGCCTACTAAAAGGCGGGTCAGAGGAATGATCGCTACCATTAATATAATGAAGGGAGTTGAGCGGGTAGCGTTGACAATAGCGCCTAAAACGCTGTTTACAGGAGCGTTGGGCAGGATATGGTTTTTACGGGTGACGGTTAAGATCACGCCGAGCGGTACGCCGATAAGTGTGGCGAGTATTGTGGAAGCCAGCACCATATAGCAGGTTTCCCAAAAGGATTTAAGTAAAAGAGCTAACATTTCAGGAGACATAACCGATCACCTCAACTTTCAGCTGCTGTTCATGCAGATATTGCAGAGCATTTTTGATACCTGCGGCGCTTCCTGAAATCTCAATGACCAGGGTGCCGAAGGGTATATCCTTAAGCGAGTCGATATTACCGTAGATGATATTGATATCGACATCGAATTTTTTGACCATACCGGAAACGATCGGATCGCCGGCTGAGTTACCGATGAAGGATAATCGCACGATCAGTTTGCTGCCTTCGGTGTAGACTGCGCTGATTGAAGAAGATTGCAGCAGTGCAGGCAGTTCGATATTGTTGATGCTTTTGACGAAATCTTTGGTAGTGGGCTTCTGCGGATCGGTGAAAACATCGATCATGGAACCTTCTTCAATGATCTCGCCGTTTTCGATAACAGCTACTCTGTCACAGACTTCTTTGACTACTTCCATCTGATGTGTGATCATGACAATAGTCAGATTCAGGCGTTTATTGATATCTTTGAGCAGGTCGAGAATAGATTTTGTTGTCTGCGGGTCCAATGCCGAGGTTGCTTCATCACACAGCAGTACTTTAGGATCGCTGGCCAGAGCACGGGCAATACCGACACGTTGTTTCTGACCGCCTGACAACTGGCTGGGATAATAATCGCCGCGGTCCTGTAATTGTACCAGCTCCAGCAGCGGCTGCACCCGCTTTTTGATTTCAGACTGCGAAATACCCTGTATTTCCAGCGGAAAAGCGATATTATCATAAACTGTGCGGGAGGCCAGCAGATTAAAGTGCTGGAAGATCATCCCGATATTTTGGCGTGCTTTGCGCAGTTCCTGATTGTTCATTGCAGTCAGTTCCTGTCCATCCACAAAGACCTGACCGCCGGTAGGTACTTCCAGCATATTGATGCAGCGGATCAGGGTTGATTTACCGGCACCGCTGAGGCCGATGATACCGAATATTTCTCCGGCGTTGATATGCAGATTTGTTTTCTTTAAAGCGTGGATATCACCTGCATTGCTGTAATAGGTTTTTTCCACATTGCGTAAATCGATCATACAGCGTTCCTCTTTCTTTTCTAAAATCGTAAAAAAACCCTTCACACAGGTGAAGGGTAACGAAAGCGTTTCGTACTGCTTCATCTGTCGGATTTACATCCGTTGGATTTGGCACCGTTCACGTCGTGATGGTTGCCGTAGCTTCATAGGGCCAGTCCCTCGGCTACTCTTGATGAAATACCGTTTGAAGTTGTTAAACAAAATAATACACTTACAATCGGCACTTGTCAATAAAAATTTTAAAATTTTTGTAAAAAACCTTGCCTTTCACAAGATAAAGTGATAAAGTATAAAAGAAAAAAGGTGCTAGCACCAGCTAAATTTAAGGAGGCAATCATGGCTGCAAAAACCAGAGACCATTTGACCGATCAATTATTTAAAGCGATTCTTAGCTTAAAAAGTGAAGAGCAGTGTTCCAACTTTTTTGAGGATATTTGCACGATCAGCGAACTGAAATCCATGGCGCAGCGTTTGGAGGTTGCCAGAATGCTTGATGCAGGCTGTATTTATGAAGAGATAGTAGAAAAAACAGGCGCCAGTACGGCGACGATCTCACGGGTTAAACGCTGTTTGGTTTATGGCGCTGACGGCTATAATTCGATAATGCCATTATTAAAAAAGGAAGACAAGCACAATGCTGAATAATAAAGCTTTGCAGGTGCCGTATGGAACTAGGGACGTACTTCCGGGTGAAGCCGGCGCCAGAAGGATAATTGAAAATAAGCTTGCCTCTACCTTTAAAGCCTGGGGCTATGACGAAGTGGTCACGCCGACTTTTGAATATCTGGATACTTTTGCCGCAGCAGGTCAGCTGTCAGACAGCAGTTTTAAATTTTTTGACCGTCGTAATAATATTTTATTGCTGCGGTCGGACATGACGACTCCTTTGGCGCGTTTGGTAGCTACTCGGCTCAATGAGGGACCGGCGGTAAAACGGCTTTTTTATCTGGCGAATCTATTTCGCTATGAGGAAACACAGGCCGGACGCCAGTGTGAGTTTAATCAGGCCGGTGTTGAAATGATGGGTGCGGCCGGACCTTCGGCAGATGCCGAGATGCTGGCTTTAGCAGTAGCTTCGCTGCAGGCAGCAGGGTTAAATGATTTTGTGATCAGTGTTGGCCAGATCGATTTTATAAATGGCCTGATTGAAGCGGCTGAGGTCACTGAACTGCAGGCGCAGGAGCTGAAACGCTGCCTGATCGAGCATGATGTGGTACGGTTGGAAGCGTTGGCAGATGGCAGCAGGATGTCACCGGAACAAAAAGATTTGTTTAAAGAGCTGCCGTTTCTGCATGGCGGGCTTGAACTTTTAGATAAGGTTGAAGCCTGTGGTTTGAACAATAAAAGCTCCAAGGCTGTGCAGGATCTGCGCGAAATCTATGCTTTGGCCGAGGTCTATGGTGCGGCTGGTTATCTGCGTTTTGATCTGGGGCTTTTGCGCGACCTTGATTATTATACTGGAATGTTATTTGAAGGCTACGCTGAGGATATGGGTTTCCCGATCATTGGCGGCGGCCGTTATGATACAATGATGGAAAATTTTGGCAGATCCTGCCCGGCAACAGGATTTGCTATAGGGATAGACAGGATCATGTTGATTCTGAGTCGGCGCCGGCAGCTGGACAATATCAGCAGCTGGGATGTTCTGGTGGCCTGGCAGGCAGGCTGTCTGCCACAGGCGATCGCGCAGTGTATGCGTCTGCGCAGGAGCGGCAAAACAGTGAAGCTGGCTGCCGAGCCTTTTAACCAGAGCGAAGCAGTGGACGCGCAGCGTGCTAACGCCTGCGATACGCTGCTGTATATCGAAGATTGATAAAGGAAGTGCCGTAATGGATTATATTACCGTAGCGTTGCCGAAGGGCAAGCTGTTTCAAAGATCAGTAGAGCTGCTGGCTAAAGTAGGCTATAGTGCTGATAACGTAACTGAAGATTCGCGCAAACTTGTTATCAGTAACGAGGATAGCAAGGTGCGCTTTATAATTACTAAAACTGTCGATTTGCCGACCTATGTAGAATACGGTGCTGCCGATATCGGGATCATTGGTAAAGATGTGCTGCTGGAAGAACGCAAGGACGTATATGAGCTGCTGGATCTGAAATATGGACGCTGTCGTTTGATGCTGGCAGTTCCTGAGCAGATGCAGCGGCCCAGGCTGACTGATTATGCGCATCTGCGGGTAGCAACTAAATATCCGAACTGTGCCCAGGAGTATTTTCGCAGTCTGGGGATTCAGACCGAGATCATCAAGCTTAACGGCTCGATTGAACTGGGGCCGATGGTTGGATTGTCGGAGCTGATCGTTGATATTGTGGAAACAGGCCGTACCCTGAAAGAGAATAAATTGGTGGAGGTAGATTCTATCTATACGGCGACAGCAAGACTGATTGCCAACAGGGTGAGCTTTAAATTGAAATTTGACCGTCTGGATAAACTGGTCCGAGATTTGCGTAAGGTACTGGATGAGGAGGAAGAGCAATGCAAGTAACAGATGCCAGAGGAATGAGTGCTGTTGAAATAGCAGCTTTGATGCAGAAAAAAGCTTTTGATGAATGTGAGCTGTCCCCCGGAGTACAGGCAGGTGTTACCGCTATGTTTGGTGCGCCGCTGACAGCAGCCCAGGTCGTCGAAAGAATTGTGACTGACGTAAGGGCCGGCGGTGATGGAAAGCTGCTTTATTATACTAATCTGATAGATAAAGCAGGCTTGAGTGTCCAAAATATCCGGGTCAGCAAGGCTGAATTTGCAGAAGCCCGACAATCAGCTGATGCCGAAGTGGTAGAAGCCATCGAACGTGCTATTGCAAATGTGCGTCGCTTTCACGAAGAACAGCTGCCAAAAACTTGGCTGACTAACCGTGAATGCGGTGCTATGCTGGGACAGAAGGTAACTCCTGTTGACTCTGTGGGTATCTACGTCCCCGGTGGAACTGCGGCTTATCCTTCTTCTGTGATTATGAATGCTGTACCGGCTACAGTAGCAGGAGTACCACGGATCGTTATGGCAGTACCGCCCGGACGTGATGGCAAAGTCAATCCTTATGTGCTGGTTACGGCTGAATTAATAGGTATCAGGGAAATTTATAAAATGGGCGGTGCACAGGCCATTGCTGCGTTAGCTTTTGGTACGGAAACTGTACCAAAGGTTGAAAAAATTACCGGCCCGGGCAATATTTTTGTGACGCTGGCTAAAAAAGCTGTTTACGGGCACTGCGACATTGATATGCTGGCAGGTCCCAGCGAAATATTGATTATAGCCGATGATGGCGCTGATCCTAAATATCTGGCAGCTGACCTTTTGAGCCAGGCGGAACATGATCCTCTGGCCAGCGCTATTTTAGTTACGGACAGTGAGCTGTTGGGCAATGCTGTTGCAGCAGAGCTTGAGATGCAGCTTGCTGCTTTGCCGCGGCAGGAGATCGCTGCATTGTCTTTAGCAAATCATGGCAAGATCATTATTGCGTCTGATATGGAAACAGTAATTGAGATGGCGAATATATCAGCACCGGAGCATTTGGAGGTTATGACGAAAGAGCCTTTTGCTCTGCTGCCTTATCTGCGTAATGCCGGTGCGATCTTTTTGGGCGCTTATTCACCGGAGCCTTTGGGCGATTATTATGCAGGACCGAACCACATTCTGCCTACCGGCGGCACTGCCCGTTTCTACTCAGTTCTGAATGTGGAGACGTTTATGAAGAAAACAAGTATCATTGCTTATACGCAGGGCGCCTTGACTGCTGTGGGCAGTGACGTTATTAAAATGGCTGAAGCGGAAGGGCTTCAGGCGCATGCTAACGCTATCCGCGTGCGTATTGAAAAGAGGTGAGGAGATGGCTGGATTTAATGCCAGGACCGGCTTGGAAGAATTGGAAGAATATGCTGTAGAACATGTGGCTGCCGATATTATCGTCAATGCCAACGAAAGTAATTATAATCTGCCGCGGCCGATTGAGCAGGCTGTAGCGGCGAAACTGGCCGGGTTTCCTTTTAACCGTTATCCGCCGATGCAGGCTGAAACGCTGCGCGGGCTGATTGCTGAAGATCTGGCGCTGGATGCAGACAATATCAGAATCGGCAACGGTTCCAGTGAACTTTTGCAAATGGCCTGTTATGCTTTTGGCGGCAATGGACGTAAAATCGCTTTTCCGTATCCGTCCTTTTCTATGTATGGCGTTTATACCAAGCTGGCCGACAGTATAGCCGCACCGTATCCGCTGACGCTGACGGGATATGTCGATCCAGATAAGGTCATCGAATTTTGCAGGGCAGAGCAGCCGGCGCTGTTGATTGTCTGCAATCCAAACAATCCGACGGGAAATTATAATCCGCTTGAAGTAATGGAGAAGATTTTAGCAAATGTCAGCTGCCCGGTAGTAATGGATGAAGCCTATATGGAGTTTGCTAAAGGCAGCGGCGTTGATCCGCAGGATCTGCGCCCGCTGAATAAATTAAAGCTGGTAGCAGGTTCGACTTTGGCTCTGACAGGTAAATACAGTAATTTTATGTGCTTGCGGACTTTTTCTAAAGCTTACGGACTGGCTGGACTGCGTGTAGGTTATGCTGTCGGCAGTGCCGGTATCATGCGTGTTTTGGGAAAAACACTGCTGCCTTATCATGTTAATGCCTGGTCTTTAGCTGTAGCGGAAGAGGTTTACCGCCAAAAAGACTTATATAAAGAACAACTGGAAACTATTATCGAGCAGCGTGATCTGATGCGGGAACAACTGGAGCAAATGGGCTTGAAAATCTGGCCGTCCGCAACGAATTTTCTGACCTGTTGCCCGCAGGGCGAACTGACTGCCCGTTTAGCGGCTGCCTGCGAGCAGCAATATGGCAGCCAGGGTGAAAAAACACAGCAGATGCTGGCAGGAATGTACTTATACCGCAAACTGCTGGAGAAGAAAATTTTGGTGCGCGATTATACCAGTCATCCTGTATTGCAGGGATGCCTGCGGATCACGGTAGGCCTGCCGCTGGAAAATGCTGAAATCATCAGCCAGTTGCAGCGCTTATGCGAAGAGGAGGCAATATGATGCGGAAGGCAGTCAAAGAACGGGAAACTTTAGAAACTGCGGTCAGTGTCAGTATTGGGCTTGATGGCAGCGGGAAAGCGGATATCGCTACAGGCGTCGGGTTTTTTGATCATATGCTGACACTGCTGGCCAAGCATGGTTTTCTTGATTTGCAGGTGAAAGCACAGGGAGACCTGCAGGTCGACTGTCACCATACGGTTGAGGACTGCGGCATCGTTTTAGGAGAAGCGCTTAAAGCGGCTGTTGGCGATAAAACCGGTATTCACCGCTATGGCAATTGTTTTATTCCAATGGATGAGGCTCTGGCACAGGTAGTGCTGGATTTTTCCGGGCGTCCGTACCTGGTTTTTGAAGCCGAAATTCCTAAAATAACTTTGGGTAACTACGATACAGAAATGACTGAGGAGTTTTTCCGCGCCGTAGCGGTAGCCAGCGGCATGACTCTGCATATTCGGGTCTTGTATGGTAAAAATGTACATCATATTATTGAGGCAGTCTTTAAAGCTTTTGCCCGCGCACTGGCAGAGGCAGTAGCTGCAGATCCGCGCGTTCAGGGCGTGATGAGCAGCAAGGGGGCTTTATGAGCTCGAAGATAGTCATTGTTGATTACGGGATGGGAAACTTGCACAGTGTTAATAAAGCGATCGCTGCTGTTGGCGGCGACCCGGTGATTTCCAGCGATGCCGCGGTTATTGCACAGGCTGATAAGCTGATTTTACCGGGAGTAGGTGCTTTTGGTGATTGTATGGCTAATCTGCAGCGCAGCGGTCTGGTGCCGATACTGCAGAAGTATTTGCACAGCGGCAGGCCGTTTTTAGGTATCTGCCTGGGAATGCAGGTTTTGTTTGATGGCAGTGATGAAGCTCCCGGAGTGAAAGGGCTGGGCTATTTTCAAGGGCAGGTGCGCAGACTGAATACCGCTTTTAAAATACCGCATATGGGCTGGAACAAGCTGAGTTTGCGCAGCAGTTCGCCGCTGCTGCAGCAAGCAGAAGCTGAATATGTGTACTTTGTGCACAGCTTTCATGTTGAGCCGCAGCAGCAAGAGCTTATTACTGCCGTATGTGATTATGGTATGGAAGTAACGGCTGCCGTCGGCAGCGGCAGTGTACAGGCGTTTCAGTTCCATCCAGAAAAATCAAGCCGGGCAGGGCTTGGCCTGCTGCGTGCTTTTAAGGAGTGGTAGCCATGATAATTTTTCCTGCTATAGATATCCGCGGCGGCCGCTGCGTCAGATTGACGGAAGGACGTTTTGACCAGGAAACTGTTTTTGCTGATGATCCTTCGGAAATGGCTGCCCGTTGGTCGGCAGCCGGAGCCGAATATTTACATGTCGTCGATTTAGACGGCGCTTTGGCCGGTACGGGACGTAATCTGCCGGCAATCAAAAAAATCCTGGAGCACGCTTCTATGCCAGTGCAGGTAGGCGGCGGGATCAGAAGTCTGGCAGCAGTAGCAGAATTGCTGGAACTGGGGGTCAGCCGTGTGATTCTTGGATCAGCAGCAGTGCGGGAACCGCAGCTGGTTGCTGAAGCCTGCCGGGAATTTCCTGGTCAGGTTGTTGTAGGTATCGATGCTAAAGACGGGAAAGCAGCTATCGAAGGCTGGGGTGTCAGCGGTGGTATCGATGCTGTAGAGCTGGCTCTAAAAATGGCTGCTATCGGCGTCGAACATATTATTTTTACTGATATCAGCCGCGACGGCAAGCTGAGTGGGGTGAATGTAGAAGCCACTGCCGCTTTGGCCAAAGCCAGCGGTGTTAAAGTTATTGCCAGCGGCGGTGTGGCATCTTTGGAAGATATACGCCGGCTGCAGCAGCGGGCCTCCTCTGGTATCGAGGGCTGTATCATCGGGAAGGCCATTTATACCGGAGCTGTTGACCTGCGGGAGGCTCTGCGGGTCGCAAAGGAGGTCTGAGATGCATACCAAAAGAATTATTCCCTGTCTGGATGTAAAAGAAGGGCATGTAGTCAAAGGCACTAATTTTGTGGAACTGCGTGATGCCGGTGATCCTGTTGAACTGGCGGCCTTATATGACACTGAAGCTGCCGATGAGCTGGTTTTTCTTGATATCACTGCGTCTGTCGAGCAGCGTAAGTCTATGCTGGATGTCATAAACCGTACGGCGGGACAGGTTTTTATGCCGCTGACAGTTGGCGGAGGGATCAGCACGGTGCAGGATATCCGTAATGCTCTGAATGCAGGTGCCGATAAAATTTCTGTAAATACGGCGGCAGTAAAAAATCCACAGCTGATTGCTGATGGTGCAAAGCTGTTTGGCAGCCAGTGCATCGTTTTAGCTGTAGATGCCAAACGCTGCGGTACAGATAAATGGGAAGTTTATGTACATGGCGGACGTACTCCTACGGGAATTGATGTACTGGACTGGGTCAGAACGGCAGCAGAAATTGGCGCCGGCGAGATTTTGCTGACCAGTATGGATGCTGACGGTACAAAAAACGGCTATGATATACCACTGACCCGGGCGGTTGCCGAAGCGGTGCAGGTACCTGTGATAGCCAGCGGCGGTGCAGGTAAGCTGGAACACTTCTATGATGTTTTGACGGAAGGTAAAGCCGATGCCGTTTTGGCGGCATCAGTCTTTCATTATAAAGAGTTTACTATCAGGCAGGTCAAAGAATACCTGCGGTCTAAAGGTGTAGAGGTGAGATTATAATGCAAGTAGATTTTTCTAAAATAAATTTTGATGAAAAAGGTTTAATACCGGCCATTGTTCAGGATGCAGCAACCAACGCTGTGTTGATGCTGGCCTATATGAACGGCGAATCACTGGCGAAGACTGTGGAAACCGGTTATACCTGGTTTTGGAGCCGCAGCCGTCAGGAGCTGTGGAATAAAGGCGCTACAAGCGGCCATGTGCAGAAGGTCGTCAGTATCGATTATGACTGTGATGGTGACAGTCTGCTGGTAAAGGTTGAACAAAAAGGTGCAGCCTGCCATACCGGAAATTATTCCTGCTTCAGTTATCCCTTATGGAACAGCGGTGCGGGCAGAAATCTGCCGGTACCTGAACCGGATGGTATTCACGGTATTTTGGCTGAGCTGTATCGCGTCATTCAGGATAAACGCGTTCATGGCGGCGAAAAATCCTATACCCGTTATCTGTTTATGTCAGGTCAGGATAAGATTTTGAAAAAGGTCGGCGAAGAAGCTGCAGAAACTATCATTGCTTCCAAGAATAATAACGGCAAAGAGGTTTTGTATGAGATGTCCGACTTGTGGTATCATTGTTTAGTGCTTCTGGCATATCATAATATCAATCCGGCAGAACTGCTGAACGAATTGGGTGGTCGCCGCAGTAAAGAAAATAACAGTAAATATTAACAAAAGAAACCTTCTGCATTCTGCGGGAGGTTTCTTTGCTTAAAATTTACTGCTGACAGTTTTATTTTGTGCTACAATGACAAGTAAGAAATATGGGGATAAGAAGGTGGAAGCATGGAAAAAACGGTTTTAGTTATCGGTCACCGTAATCCAGACACGGATTCGGTCTGTTCTGCCATCGCCTATGCTTATTTAAAGCAGCAGCTGGGTTTGAACGCAGTTCCGGCACGTGCAGGCAAGATCAATCCGGAAACACAGTTTGTGCTGGAACATTTTGGCATACCGGTACCGAAATTAGTAGATGATCTGTATCCGCGGTTAAGTGATATACGCCTGGCGCAGCCGCCGACAGTGGGGCCAGATGCGTCACTGCGTGATGTGGGCAGGCTTTTTGTAGAGCACGAAGGTTTAAAATCCGTACCGGTATTGGATCAGGAAAATAATATCGTCGGCATCATTACTGTCGGCGACCTGGCGAAACGTTATTATAATGAGCTGTCAATTCAAGATCTGGACGACGGCGAAACAGATTACAGAAGTATTGTCCATACTTTAGATGGTCAGCTGATCTGCGGTGATCTGACACATACCTTTAATGGTAAGATCAAAATTGGGGCTTCGGAGCCTGAAACACTTAGCACGGCAATTAAAAATGGAGATTTGGTTATCATCGGTGACAGAGTTGAGGCGCAGCTGGCAGTACTGGAGGCCGGCGCCGCAGGTTTGATTCTGACGCGGGATACGGAAATAACGCCAATCGTACTGCAGACGGCCCTGCGTTATAAGGCTGTTGTCATCAGCACGCCTTATGACACTTATACTACGGCCCGGCTGATCAATCAGAGCATTCAGGTCAGGCTGGTGATGACGAAAAACCTTGTGACTCTGAAAACGACAGACTTACTTTCTGATGTCAGAGAAAAGATGCTGGCGGCAAAATTTGTCAGTTACCCGGTGTTGGAGCGTGGTAAATATGTAGGGATGATGGATCGTGGTATGATGCTGGTTCCCGATCGTCAGGAGGTTATTTTAGTCGACCATAATGAACGCAGTCAGGCGGTGGAAGGCATTGAAGAAGCGCATTTGCTGGAAATCATTGACCACCATCGGCTGGGCGGGCTGACGACAGGCGCGCCGATCTTTATCAGACAGGAGCCTGTAGGTTCAACTGCTACTATCGTTGCCAACCTTACCTGGCACAGAGGTATCGAACTGCCGCCGGCTTTGGCAGGTATTCTATTTGCGGCTATAGTTTCTGATACTTTGTATTTCCGTTCTCCTACTGCGACTCTTTTTGACCAGGATACTGCTAAACGTTTGGCAGAGCAGGCCGGCATCGAGGATGCGGAAGCTTTTGCGATGGAAGTACTGCGTCATGGTTCTGCTATTGGTACGATGCCGGTGCAGGATATTGTGCGTAATGATATTAAGGAATTCGATTTTGGCGAACACCGGATTACGGTCAGTCAGATTAATATTATGGATCGGCAGCAGGCTTTAGAACGGTTAGGAGAACTGCAGAAAGCTCTTAATGAATTTCGTAAGCAGGAAGGTTATGACCTGTCGCTGCTGATGGTTACTGATATTTTGGGTGAAGCGACAGATCTTTTAGCTGCAGGAAGTCCTCAGACACAGCTTGTTCACGCTTTTGGCGAAGCTGCTGCGGAAGGATGCTATCACCTGCCAGGCGTTTTGAGCCGTAAAAAACAAATCATTCCGCCCTTGACAGAAGCCTTTAGAAAACAGGACTGAATTATAGAAAAAAGACTGCTTCTTAAAGAAGCAGTCTTTTTTTACTGTTAATTAGCAGGGAAGAAAGGCCAAACAACTGGGATTACAACCAGGGATACGATAAAGGCTACGATAACGAGGCCGGTACCGCATTTTACGTAGTCCATGAATTTGTAGCCGCCGGGGCCAAGTACCAAAGTATTCGGAGGAGTGCCTACCGGAGTTGCAAAAGCACAAGAAGCAGCAACTGCAATCGCCATCAATACTGCTTTCGGATCAGCGCCAAGCTGTTTAGCAATAGCAATACCGATCGGACACAGCAAAGCTGCTGAAGCAGTGTTGGACATAAATTGGGTCAGACCGCAGGACAGAATGAACAGAATAGCGGTCACTACTAAAGGAGACGGACTTCCGCCCATCAGGCCGACGGTCCAGTCAGCTATCAAAGCGCCGGCGCCGGTAGTATCCATAGCTGCTGAAACAGGCATCATACCTGCGAACAGGAAGATAGTTACCCAGTCGATAGAAGCATAAGCTTGTTTTTCGGTCAGGCAGCCGGTCAGTACGCAAACAAGCGCGCCGGTGATAGCAGCGATTTCCAAAGATACGCCAGGGATACCAACAGCCATGGTGATGATAACCAAAGCAAGGATGACGCCGGAGATGATTTGTTTGGTAGAAGAAGTGGAAGCGGCTTCGATTTCCTGTTCAATTTCCTGGTCAGCAGAAAGATCTACTTTCGGAAGCAGGTATTTGCCTACGAACATCATGTACAGCATACCAGCAATAGAAACCGGAATACCGATCCAGGCAAATTCAAAGAAGCCAAAAGGTTCAAGACCGGCAGAGGTCATAGCGCCGACTGCAATAATATTAGGCGGCGTGCCTACCATAGTAATGATACCGCCCCAACCGCAGGCAAATGCCAGAGGCATCAGTTGACGGGAAGCGGGGATCTTAGCTGCGGCACAAATACCGAGCGCAACTGGCAGCAGGCAGGCTGCAGTACCAGTATTGGACAGGCAGGAAGATAAAACCGTACCGACCATCATTAAGCCAAACATCAAGCTGTTCTCGCCTGTACCACACATTTTTACTACTACACCGCCGATTTTTTGAGCAAGACCGGTGTAGAACATGGAAGCACCTACGACGAACATACCTGCAAACAAGACTACGGTAGAGTCGGATAAACCCGAGAATACCTGTTTTGCAGGAATAAAACCTAACAGGCCGCAGGAAATCGCGCCTGCCGTTGCAGTAATTGCCAAGGGAATAAGTTCAGTTACGAATAAGAGAGCAACTACTGCCAACAAAATTAAACATTTTACTGCTTGGGACATATTATTCCTCCTTTTAAAATTTTAAAATTCGTTAACAGAATAGCAAATTTTGAAAATCTCCTCTGTTGCAACGGCAACATTTTTAAGTAAAATTTATTATAATTATTCATTTTTACAAAAAGTTTTACCTGAATTTTACTTATTTCTTAGATGAATGATACGAAATATCAACATTGTATAACTTATTTAAAAGAAATAAATAATTGGTGATTTGAAAATAAATAAATAATTTTTAATAATTAACCGATTTATATTTTTATTATTAAAAATAATTGATAAGATTAAAACTATATAGATTAATTTAAAAGCAAAAAGAACGCAGATAAAATATCTGCGTTCTTTTTGCTTTTAAATAAGATTTTTGTGACGCCAGACTCCACTGTGCCAGCGATAAATAAATATCAGGGCCCTTAAACATTCATCCATCATCATAGCGATCCAGATACCTATCAAGCCAAAATCGAGGACGATACCAAAAAAGTAGGCACCTGATACGGAAACCAGCCACATGGAAAGCAAGCCTATTGTTACAGGACCTTTGATGTCACCGGCAGCCTGCAGTGACATGACCATAACCATGTTGACGGCACGGCCGATTTCCAGAAAAATTTCAATGAGAAAGATGTGGCGTCCCAACTCCAGCACTTCGGGGTTATCAGTAAAGATACCATAGATATGGTCGCTGTTGAAATATAAGAGCGTTGTCAGGGTACCGCTGATCAGCACCGCTAACCGCACAGTTTGCCAGACTCTTTGGCTGACTGCTTCCTGGTCGCCGCGGCCTAGAAGAAAACCAACGATGATTTGTGTCGCCATTGCCAGAGCCTGCGAATAAATGTATGAGAACATAGCAATGATATAGGCATATATTTTGGTCGTTATGACTACTAAACCCATCAGATTGACAAATTTCATAATCACCATCTGCGACAGCTGATACGAAAGCGACTCACCGCCGGAAGGCAGACCCAGATAGAGGATATTGTGCAAAGTTTTTTTGGGAAAAGGACGAAGATATTTAAAAGACAAGGGCAGATTGATAAAACGGCGGAAAAAATATAGAATCAGCAGCAGACCCAGTACTTTACTGCTGTTGGTTGAAATAGTCACTCCCAATACTCCCAAGGGGGGGATGGGCCCGAAGCCATGAATAAGGAAAACATTACAGATAATATTGATAACATTCATGATGATAGAAGTCATCATCGTTACTTTTAGCAGTGAATAACCGCGGAAAAAAGAAATAAAAGAGATGTATACTGCCTGGACCACTATAAACAAGCCGATATAGCGTAGAAATAAGCCGGCTTCAGACCGGATGTCATCAGGTACGGCCAGCAGATCAAGAAAGAAGTTGTCGAAACAAAACAGAATTGAACTGATGATAAGTCCGAAAATGAAGTTTGTTAAAAGAGCTACAGTACAAACTTCCGTGACTTTTTCCTTATTACCGGCACCACGGTATTGGGCAATCAGGATTGTTGCGGCCATACTTATTACGCTGAGGGCAATAATAACGATGTTGATGATTTGATTGGCGTTACCAACGGCAGCAACGGATTTTTGAGAATAATGACTGAGCATGAATTGATCTACATTGCCGACCATCATCTGCAGCAAAATTTCAATGAAAATCGGCCAGGTCATTTTGAAAACAGAAAGCTTTGCCGCGGTAGTTTCGATAGAACGCATTGTCAAACACTCCTGAAAAAATAAATCTGCCTTCCTGAAGGCAGATTTGACCCAGGAAGGCAGGCGTCTTTGCTTGCGTCATACATTATAGCACGGTGCTTAACCTACTGCAATATTTTTGAGTTATATTTTACAATTATATTGACAAGTAAGGCTGTTTTCTATTATAATCTTAATTGTCTTGGGGGCATAGCTCAGCTGGGAGAGCGCTTGAATGGCATTCAAGAGGTCAGCGGTTCGATCCCGCTTGTCTCCACCAACCTTAGAACTAGGCACTGCAACAGTTTGCAGTGCTTTTTTTATTGCGTGGGAGTTTCCTTTCATTGGGTCATGGGAGTTAAATGGGAGTTTGTAATTTATTTTAAGCTTTTAGTAATACATATTTTCAGCGATTTCAGCAAGACGTTTTCCGCTACCTTTTTTCTTATGCGCATATTTTAGTGTTGTCTCAATTTTACTATGTCCTACGGCTGCACTGACGTCTGCCAGGGGCATTTGTGCCAGCATTTCAGTAATGTATGTATGTCTGAGAAAATGAAACCGTCTATAGGGAATATTAAGCTCGCTGAGGATACGCTTCCATGTTCTGCGCATGTTATTACGGCTTATAGGTGTACCTGTGCGGGTACTGAAAAGATATTCGCTTGCGTATTCAGTGCGCTCTATATATTCATCTAAGATATCACATAACTTACGACTAAGGTCATAGGTACGTATTGATTGTCTGTTTTTTGTATTGCCAAGAATGGTTTTATTGTTTTTGTCTTGTTTTACAGATTTTTTTATTTTGATCTGTTGCTTAGTAGAATTATACCATTTTTTTAAAATACCTAACAGCTCACCGATACGGCAACCGGTGGATACTTCAAGTAAAATCATTACATAGTATTTATGTTGACTATGATCTGATTTTAGGTAATTTAAAATAGTTTTGATTTCTTCCTGTGAAAATGGTTCAGGCTCGTCATCCTCGTTTTTATAAGCCAACTCAGGTTTGGGAACTGCAAGCATCGGATTGAATTGAATTATTTGGCGAGATACAGCAAAGGTAAATACCATTTTTAAAAATTCATATGTTTTGCGTTTGTCATCTTGACTGCTTTTTAAGCTTAAAAAATAATGTTGTAAAATTTCAGTAGTTATATTTTTGATGGGGTATTTGACTAAAGGTGCTATTTTATTAGCTCTGCGCTGGTAGAATATTTCAGTTCCTTCTGATACAGTCGGATATGTTTTAAAATCAGCAAGATATTTAATAACAAATTGTCCAAATGGTGCCAGGCCGTCTTTATTATATACATTTTGTTTGATTTTTGCTATTTCTTCGTTTTTGTAGTCGATTGCTTCCTGTTGAGAATTAAAACGTTTTTGTATAATACCCGCAGGCGTTACTATTCTTACACGCCATTTCTGACGTTGCTGTTCAAAATATACTGAGCCTTCTCCTTTTGCTCGAACACGTGACATCATAAATCAACTCCTTTAGAACATATGTTTGTCGAAGATGAGTTAAATTTTGCCGCTCCATTAAGGAGCGGCTTTTTATTTTATTGATTTTTTAAAATAAACCACCTAAAACAGCACGTGCTACATCAGTCGCAACTTTAGTATTTTCTTTGTTTTGTTTAGCACGTTTTTCTTTTTCTGACTGAGCTTGCTCTACTTCTTTTTCTTTTTGAGCTTGGGCGTCATCGGCTTTATCAGCATCAGAACGTATTTTTAATACTTCTTGAAATATTTGTTCACCTATTGAACTAGGTATCACACTTTCCCATGTTCCGGAACCTTTAGTGTTACGTAAAAAATCACCTTTAACATTATAGTCAATAATTTCAAGGGACCGGGTTTCATCACCTATTTCGGTTCGTTTAAAATTCATTTTTTCTAAAGTTACAGCGATTTTTTCGCCTTTATAAATTTTTTGAGCATAATCGGCATATTTTATTTGTACCCATACGGTGTATACTCCATTTACACGTGTAATATTATCTGTATTGATCGACAATGTAATATCATCTGTTGATGTTAGCCATTTCCAATTAGCAGCAGAGGCGAGAGAGGAGAAGGCTAAACATAAAGCAAGCGTGAGTAATAATATTTTCCTCATTTCAAGTACCTCGTCAGTTTAATATTTTGTGTAATAAAGATTCTTTTTTCTCAGGGATTTTATCGGCCCGGCTTTTATCAAACGTTAAATCAGAAACATTTTTAGTTTTGTTATCAATATACATGGAAAAATCAGTGCGCCTTTTCCCACCTGCATCGTTTGTCATTACAAAATAAGAACTGATTTTAGTTTTATCAGGCTTTTTAATAAAAATCCAATCATGAACGCCCCAATAATCAATGTTGTCTGTATGTGGTACTTGCATTTTGTCTAATTCTTTCTTTATGGCAGTTTTTGCTATCTTCATTAATGCTTCTTTATCACTTCTACTTAAATAAAATTCATTTGCGTTATGTTGGACTTTACCATTCGAAAAAACATCAAATTCATATTTTGTGATTTTATAAACCGATCCATTTGGTGCAAGTAATAAATTATAGTAATTCAGTTCGCCATATTCAATTTTATATCCTTTTTCAGCTGCTCCTGTAGCGTTATCTAAAGATTTATCCTCTGATAATTTGTAATTTTCAAAGCCACATTGTGCTAACACAGAAGCTACATTAGCTGATTGTTGATCTGTTAGATTTTGTATTTTAATAGATTGTGGAGGTAGATTTTTAGTTTCTTCAGAACTTGAAGGCGATTTCCCACAACTATTGGCAAGACCTATCAAAAACACGAATATAAATATTCCATATAATGCTTTTTTGAGGCATCCACTGTTTTCTCTACTTATAGGTGGTTGATCATTTGTTTGAAGATTAGATAAAGATTGTTTCGGTTCATTATTTTCTAAGTCATTAGTGTTACTAAAATTGGCTTGTAGCGGCTGAATTTGTTCAGGAGAAATTTGTTCAATTCCATTAATTAAAGATGAAATTATATATAGTGGAAGATCATAAGGCGGAAAATGTAAAATAAAAGGGTTTTGTCGTCCTTCTTTAAATATATTTAATCCGCCTTCACCATAAGATAAAGATAATATTTTAGATATAGAAATTGTAAAATTTTTTGTTGTACCTAGAAAACCTATACGTTGATTTGTAATGAAGAATTTTCCATAATCTTCATCTTCCCAAAATTCATTAGTTTCCCATGTAGGTGAAATTGATCCCAACCGGTATCTAACGCCTTTACAGATTTTTATACTAGTTGTTATTCCTCTATAATTTACGGTTTTTGTAACTTTTCGTTTTTTGCGCATGGATGCATCTGAAACGAAATGAATAACTTCGTTAGGTTTTAACATAATATTTACAGCGTTATCGGGTAGAATAGGTAATTCTCCACTTGTTCTTATTTTATATATTGAATTTAAGTTGCCAATAGCTGAAATTAATTTTGTTCTTACTTCTTTTGGCAGATATACACAGTAATCGACTAACAATTTGAAATTTGCAAGCTCGGCATTATCCAAAATATCATCAGACATAACTTGCTTGTAAAATCTGGCGCAGGCCACAACTTGCGCTTCTTGTAACTGTTTATTTGAAAATGATGTGCTTGTTGCAAATCTTGTTAATTGATCTAAATCATTAGAATTTATTTTTCCTACTTCAGCTAATCCTACAAGCCTTTCAATATATTCTTGTACTTCTGATTCGCTTGCAGAAAAAAATCCCATGAAATCATCCCCTATTTCTTAAAAATTTTTTCTAACCTGAATAACCTTACCGAAAATTTTAACGACATTCATCTCTTTGCCAGAAAAAACTCTAGGTGGATAAGCAGGATTTGCAGCTTCCAATATCATTACATTATCGTGATATCTGACACGCTTTAGAGTGCCTTCCTCACCATTTATAATGACTACAGCAAGCTCACCGTTCTCAATAGTACATTGACGTCTAACAATGGCGATATCGCCTTCGGAAATGCCGATGTCTTTCATACTGTCGCCTTTGCATACAAAGGCGGTAACATCGCCGGTTAAGCTATCGTCAACAAAAACATAACCTTCTAAGTATTCATATGCCAATCCATTGACTCCACATTTTACGGAGCCGATGATTGGTATTTTTTTGTTTTCTACAACAGGCCCAATATAGTTTGATAGTTTATTTGGATCTACATCATTACCAAGTAAGACATCTACTGAAACAGAGAGAACCTGTGCAATGGCTTGTAGTGTTGATAGACTTGGATTATATGCATTCCTTTCAAGACCAGCAATATATGATCGGGAAAGATTTGTTAGCTGAGCTAACTCCTGTTGAGTTAGGTCTTTAATTTTACGATATTCTTTTAAATTTCGACCTAAATCATTAGACATAAAACACCCCGCCTTTGTCCAGTATTCCTGACTTATTTAAATTTTAACATAGTTTTGTCAGAAATACTATTGACAAAATGTTGGTAATACAGTACAATGCTAAACATAGAGGAGGTATAAAAATGAAAGAAGACATTGGGAAATTTATTAAAGAAAAGAGATTATCATTAAATATGACTCAGCAAGAGCTTGCTGAAAAGGCGGAATTAAGCCGTTCTTATTTAGTTGAGATTGAAAAAGGAACTTACAATATTAGCTCTGAGACTTTGATAAAATTAGCTATTGTATTAAATATCGATCTTAATTTTTTTAAATCTTCGTGACAGAAATACAATACAAAATATTTATAAGTGACCAGGAAGGAGCATAAGTGTGTTGGATAAAAAGAGGGCTGCAATAAGTCTAATTTGTTTTTGCATATTAGCAGGCATATGGCTTTATTTCTTTGGTGTAGAAGCAACTGTAGCTATGGTTGGTGGTGTTATTGGTGGGGTGGTTTTAACTGTTGGGATAGTTTCTCTCCTGCTTCTATAGTTACAACAATTCTCCCATGCCGGGTGCAAATGCCAAATCGTGTAAAACGTCGCACTTAGTAAGGAGTACGTGGATAGAAATTGCTTATATTATAGCAGGGAAGGTAAGGAAAGGAATGATAAAAGTATGCGAATGACACTAAAAGCCTTCTGTGAAAAGTACGGCTTTTCGTATCGAGGGATGCAAGACAGGGCAGCAAAAGGAGAGTTTCCTCACTCTGGTGGTGGTAAGAAAGGTTCGCTGATATATGTATTTGATGATACGCTTTTAGAATTTTTTAGACAGCAGGATGAAGAAAACGCCAGGAAAAAGGCAGCAGCAATTCATCAAGCAAAATGCAAACCTACATGTATGAAATACCGCCGGAAGAAAGATCAAATATCTACCGACAATTGGGCAGAGGAGTTACGCAAGGGTATTGAAAAGCGTAAAGCAGAGAGAGCCGCTCAGAAGCTTGCTGAACAGGCTGTTTGATTACTTGAAATAATATCACGAAAGGAGAGTTGCAACATGCAAAAAAACAGCATGAACCCTTATTTAAATGCTCGACTTTTTGCAGGTATGACAAGGCCTAAAGCGGCTATGTTATTGATAGTATCAGAGCGTAGCCTTGCAGAATACGAACTAGACGGCAGGGCTGTTCCTGATTGGCTGGTTTTAAAAATGACTGAAATGTATCGTACTCCTTGGCTTAGGGTACAACACTTACAGCGAAACCCTGTCTTTTGCGATATTTTCGGTTTAGTGCCGATTAACGACACAGAGGGCATAAAGATATTAAGGGTACATAAAGAAGTATCTGACGTGTCAAAACTTTTGCCTGAGATGGTAGAAAAAACACTAAATAAAACTGAACTTGGCAGCAGAATGATAAAAGAATGTAGAGAAGCAGCACAGTCATTATTAGCACTGATTGGATCAGAAAGAGAGGTAGCCAAATGAAGAACATTTATAAAGATATTTACTTAGTGTACTTATCAGCGGTTGATGCAATAACAAACTTACTTGATAGTATTGCAAGGTATCCGGCTATGTGGCTGCTGACTGTAGTAGCAACACTGGTAGCAGTACGAATGATTTACAACATTGGTTACGCTATGGGGCAGGTGGCAGGCTTATGATTAGAGATTTTACCGTAGCAAC